>WNGE01000493.1_pt1 | contig 88784 bp, 88 predicted proteins | sample 5400651 | NCBI WGS metagenome assembly WNGE01 (sample SAMN13153370, study PRJNA577476) | soil metagenome | isolation source: 60 cm soil or saprolite under grassland replicate 2 | place: USA:California | collected 2016-06-15 | reverse complement strand
GCGGCGCGATCTCGCAGTACGACACGGCAGAGTTCGCACCCGGGCCTCGGAACATCGTCAATCTGATCCCGCAGCGGGGCCGCATGGAGGGCTTCATCGTCCTCGACTACCGGGACCGGTTCCTCGATGCGATCCTGCAGTTGGGGCAGTGGGTGCAGGAAGGGCGCATCCGCTACGCGGAGGACATCGTCGACGGACTCGAGAACGCCCCCACCGCGTTCCGCAAGCTGTTCACAGGCGAGAACACCGGCAAGCTCATCGTCAAGGTCGCGGACGCGTGAGCGAGATCAAGAAGGTCGGCGTCCTCGGCGCGGGCGTCATGGGCAGCGGGATCGCCCAAGTGACCGCCACCAGCGGATACGACACCGTTTGCTTCGACGTCGACGAGCGCGCGCTCGAGGCGGGGCGGGAACATGTGACCGGCGGGCGCTACGGGCTGGAGCGGGGCGTCGAGCGGGGCAAGGTGACGCGCGAGCAGGCCGACGCTGCTCTCGCACGGCTCACGTTCACTGGCTCGTTCGACGACGCGGCGGCAACTGACCTCGTGATCGAAGCCGTGCCCGAGCGACTCGAGCTGAAGGTCCGCGTGTTCCGCGATCTCGATCGGGCCGCGCCCGAAGAGACGATCCTGGCGTCGAACACGTCCGGGTTCCCGATTGCAGCGCTGGGGGCCGCGACCGACCGCGCCGATCGTGTGGTCGGCTGGCACTGGGCGTCGCCGGCACCCGTGATGCGTCTGGCGGAGATCGTCTCGACTCGCGAGACGAGCGACGCCACCGTCGCCGCCGTCAGAGACCTCGCCGCTGCGTGCGGGAAGAACCCGATCGTGATCAAGGACACCCCGATGGCGTGGGGATTCGTGACGAACCGCGTCTACTTCGCGATGGTCGCCGAGGCGCAGAAGGTCGTGAACGAGGGCATCGCCACCGCCGACGAGGTCGACCAGCTGATGATGGACTGCTTCCGCTGGCCCACCGGCCCCTTCGGCATGGTCAAGGGCGCCGGCTCGGGCTGGGGCTGATGCGTTCCTGAAGCAACATAGTGATGCTTGAGGAACGCATCATTGGTCAAGCCACGTCGGTCGTGGGTGGGGCGAGGGCGTCGACCCTGTAGCGGTGATAGCGGCGCTGCTCACCGGCGCCGCGGCCGAAGTAGTGCCACGTCGGGAAGTTGAAATCGGTGGTGATCGACGTCGGGAGCAGCAGCGCGGCCCGCAAGAACGCCTCGAGGTCGGGCACGGCGTAGAGATTGACCTCGCAGCCGAAGTCCTCGAGACACTCGAGCAGGGCGCGTGCGTGCTCACCGGCCCAGCTCACCGAGAGGCGGTTCACACCCCAACCCGTGAGCATGCTCACGATGTCCCACGCGCGATGGGGCGCCGCCAGCGCCAGCGGGGCCAGGAAGTCGACCGGGCATTGCACGATCGCGTCCGGGCGCGCGGCGGCGAGATGACGCATGCCGTCCTCGCCCAGTGCCTCGATGCGTGCGTTGAACCACAAGTCGCGGTCGTCGAAGCCGTGCTTGTCGACAATTGCGAGGGTGTCATCGAGGATGGCGTTGCCGTCTTTCAGGTCGAGCTTGACGCCCCGGCCTCGCTCGTGCAGCCGCGCCAGCAGGTCGCCGAGCTCGAGCACGGTCTCCGTGCGTGACCATGGCGTGCGCTCGAAGGAGTCGTGACGCAGCACGAGACGGCCGAGCGGATCGCGGCGCACGTCACACTCGGCCCAATGCACCGCCGAGCCGAGGAACTGGCGCAGGTTCGCCTCGTCGTTCACGCCGTGCCACACAAGCTGCACGTGATGCGGCAGATCATCCTCGGTGACGAGCGCGGTGAGGTCGTACGACCGGCCTGATCTCGCCCGACACGTCGGTGTCGGCGAGGGCCGCGATCACCGCCGGCTCGTTGTCGACGACCGCGAACGTGCGGTAACCGGCGTCGGCGAAGCGACGCAGACCGGCAACCTTGCTCTCGATGACGTCATCCTCGCCGCCCGCAGCGTTCATGGCCAGCAGGTCGGAACGGAACTCGACTCGGTACTCCCGGCCGAGCGCGTTCAGCGAGCGCAGCGTCTCGTCGCGCAGCCGCTCAGGCCGACCCGTGTTCAGCCCGACGAAGGTCTCGGGCTGGAGCTGGAACCAGCGGATGACTTCGAGCACCCCGCGGTACGGGCGGTGGGCCGCGAGCACCGACTCGGGCTGCCATCGCCGCTCGAGGTACCAGGACAGCACCCGCTCACGGGTCTGGGCCGGCAGCGCCCTGGCGGTCAGGAACTCCTCGACCCGGTTCTCGTGGACGTCGACCTCCTCGACGCCGAGGCCGTGGAAGAAGTCACTGCCATGGGCGCGGTCGTAGTCGAGGAGGACGTGGCGGACCATGTGGCGCAGGTCCAGGATCGTGCCGTCGATGTCGAAGACGATCAGGAGCCGGTCGTCCGGGTAGTCCTGCCGGAACCGGGCGTAGTGGTCAGCGAGGCGACGCATCCAGTCGTCGGTGGTCGTCTTCATCGCGATTCCGACGGTAACGACCGACGGTGAATGGACGGTTGAGTACAGGTGTCGTGCCCCTGAACTTCAACACCCACGATGGGTCCTGCGCTCAGAAATCGGTCATCGAGAACGGGAGCGGCTCGACCGCCAACATCGCGTCGGCTCTCGCAAGTGAGCCGGGAGTGCGCTCGTCGACGAGCCCAGCCCGGGCGAGCGTCGAGGGTCGCACCCCGCCGAGCAGGATCGCGCCGAGCTCAGGAACTGCGAGCACGAGATCGGGCTCGCGGTTCGTGCGCCGGGCGTCGGCGCCGTCGGGACCGCCGTTGAGCTCGAAGCGCCCTGCTGCGCCACCGTCGGGCCGGAAGTCGTCCCGGACATCGAAGACGACCCGCCCCGGCACGCTGTAGGTACGGGCGGTCAGTGCGGCAGGCGCGTCGAGCACTCTGAGCCACAGGCTCTCGCCCAGCCGGGTCACGCGCATGCGGCGCGACTCGGCGAGCAGCCATCGCAGGGGCTCGTCGAGCGGAACCACCCACGCCGAGAGCTTCTCGGTGAGGTCGACGTCGAGGAGGTAGCGCCACAGCACGGCGCGCGCGGCCGGAGTGAGCGTCACGAGGTCGCGCACGTGCACGGTTCCCTGCGCGCCGTTGTCCCAGCGCATCTCGGTCCTATAGGCGGCATAGCCGTCGAGGCGACCTTCGGGGGACTCGCACACGCAGTAGAAGCGGGTGCCCCGTTCGTCGTGCTCGTGCCAGAAGAACTGGTCGGGCCACCACGCATCGACGCGCTGCACGGCGCCGGGCTGGGCCCGCCGGACGCGGTCGAAGATCTCCGGCAAGAGCTTGCGGGCCTCGTCCTCCTCGACGAGCCGGACGCGCCCGCCTGGGACGGGCTGCAAGAACGCCGAGTGACGGGTGTCCACGGTGATGCTCATCGAGCTCGTGGCGATCCCGTATCCGAAACGCCGGTAGATGCCGCCCTCCGATGCGTACAGCATGGCCAGCGGCTCACCGCGCTCGGCGGCGTCGTCGAGCTGGCATTGCTTGATCGCGGAGAGGATCCCTCGGCGGCGGTGCGTAGGCAGGACTGCGATCCAGCTCACCGCGGCGGCCGGCAGCAAGCGGCCACCGGGCATCGTCAGCTCGAACGAGAACAGCCGGCCCGTGCCGACGATTTCGTCACCGTCGAATGCGGCGAGGGTGCGGTCGAGCTCGAGGCTTGTCCATTCGAGCTCCAGACGCGCCGGGTCGGACGGCCTTTCACCGAACGCTGCGAGGTCCACGCTCGTGAACGCGGGCACCTCTTCAGCCGTGACGGGGCGCAGCTCGAAGTCGAATCCCACGAGTGCCCTGTCTACCCGCGCGTCACCGGTCCCGCGAGCGATTTCGCAGCATCAGCCACCACCGGGGAACGCGTCGGGCGGCTCGGACGGCGCCGGAGCGCGCGCCGGGCCTCGCTGGCCTTCGCCGCTCTTCGCGCGCCGGCGTCCTGCTCGGCGCAGCCGCGCCATCCCGGCTCGCAGGCCTCTGCCGACCACTTCACGCGTGCGTTCGACACGGTGCCGGCGTCGCTGGACCGCCTCCCGGGCGGCGCGCATGCCGGCGGCGTACGACAGTCCCGAGAACGCGAGCGACAGCGCGAGCGCGAAGAGCCCGACTCGGAGGTCCGTGTAGATCGGCGGTATTGCCACCGGTATCAGCGCGCCGATCACCCACGTGATCTGGAAGCGGGTCTCGAATCGGGCGAAGCTGCGTCCGCGCACCGCATCGGGCGCGTCTCGCTGGAGCAGGCTGTCGAACGCGACGCGTCCGCTGGCGGCGCCGGCGGCAACGAGCGCCGCCGCCAGCATCGTCAACGTGAGGGACGCCGAGCGCGCCGCGAACAAGCACATCAAGGCGGGTGCAATCAACGACCCGGCGAGGATCACCTCCTCACGCGTGATCTTGCGCAGTTGGGGCGCGACGAGGTTCCCGAGGAAAGCGCCGACGCCGGTCACCAGGAGTATCGCTCCGAACACCCACGCGGGCTCGTCGTTGTTGCGCAAGCCGAACGCGAGGAAGAACGTGAGAAAACCGATCGCACCGCGCAGCAGGCCCATGGCGCTCCCGGCGAGGAAGATGCTCGGCGCGCTCAGCTCTTCCTTCTGGAGCGTGTTGTCCGGACCCACCGGTTCTTGCTCGACGCGAGGTATCTGCCACGAGACCGTGGCCGCGAGGGCGTACACGAGGGCGGCGAGAACCAACGACCACTCGGCGCCGCCCAGCTTGTACACCCCGACCGCGGGTAAGCCGCCGACCGCGCCGCCGAGCACGCTGATGAGGGCAAGACGTGAGTTGGCAGTCACCAACTCGCGCTCGCCGCTCACCACCGCGGGTACGAGCGCGGCTCGGGCGATCGAGTACGTCTTCTGCGCGACGAGCACGCCGAACGCGAGCGGGTAGATCAGCAGCGCTTCGGCGCCGGTCGCGTCGACGTACCGGGCCATGAAGAGGCACAGGACGGCGCGAGCCACGCACGTGATCAGGATCATCAGGCGCCGCCCGCCTCGGATCCGGTCGAGCAGCGGGCTGAGCAATGGCGCGATCACGGCGAACGGCGCCATCGTGATGATCAGGTACAGGAGCACCTTCGGTCGTGACTGGCCCGGCGAGACGGAGAAGAACAGCGAGCCGGCGAGCGAGACCGCCAGACAGACGTCCCCGCAGATGCTGGCTGCATGGGTCAGTGCGAGGCGGGAGAAGGGTGTCGGCTCGGCGAAACGCGAGTTGGTCGGCCCGGCCGGGGTCTGCTCGGATCGAGACGGTGTGGCCATGCCCGCGCACACGTTATCGGTCAGTACCGAAGGCAAACGGGGAGCGGCAGAGTTCATCTTGCGTTTGCGGGCCTGCAATTTGGCTGCCACATGCCGTCGGTAGCGTCGTGGTCGCAGCTCCGCGGCTGCGGTGCGTCAGCGCAGGCGACGGCACTCCCCCGGGAGCAGGACTTCCCCGCCGGCGCAGCTCTGACCTCCCCCGCCCGTCGGGCCGGAACCCCCCGCCGGCCCGGCGGGAGCTCGCGGCGCGCGGGGGCGCGACGTATCGCAGCAGGTAAGACGGCGGCCACTGAACAAGGCGGGGAACCGCAAGTACGATGAGCGGTATGAGCGACCTCGACGTCTCGGTCGAGGCGACCCAGGGTCCGACTCCGGAGCCACCGCTCGAACCGCCAACCCAGCTCCAGCCCGAGTCCCGTTACCTGGACCGCGAGCTCTCGGCGCTCGACTACTTCGCGCGCGTCCTCGCCCTCGGCGCCGACAAGTCGGTCCCGCTCCTGGAGCGGGTCAAGTTCCTCGCCATCTTCAGCCAGAACCTCGACGAGTTCTTCCAGGTGCGGGTGTCCGGGCTCCAGGAGCAGCTCGACGCCGGCCTTCGAAGCACCTCCCCCGACGGGCTCGATCCGGGCGAGCAACTCCGAGCCATCCGAGCCCGCGTCGAGCCGCTGGTGGCGCGCCAGGCGTCGATCTTCACGCAGGAGCTCGCCCCCGCGCTCGAGGAGCACGGCGTGAGGTTCTGCGACTGGGACGAGCTGTCGGACAGCGACCGCGCCCGTCTCGATGAAGTCTTCGAGGAGCGCATCTTCCCCGTGCTCACGCCGCTGGCCGTCGACCCCGCGCACCCGTTCCCCTACATCTCGAACCTGTCGCTGAACCTGGCCGTCCTCGTCCGCGATCCCAACTCGGGCGAGGAGCGCTTCGCCCGCGTGAAGGTTCCGCCGCTCCTTCCGCGCTTCCTCGTCCTCCCTGACGGCGAGCGCTTCGTGCCGCTCGAGCAGGTCATCGCCGCCCAGCTCGACAGCCTCTTCCCGGGCATGGAGACCGTCGAGCACCATCCGTTCCGCGTCACCCGCGACGCCGACTTCGAGCTGTCCGATGACGCCGAGGACCTGCTCGAGGCGATGGAGCTGATCCTGCGCCGGCGCACGAGGTTCGGCCGCGTCGTGCGCCTCGAGGTCGACGGCAAGATGAGCAACGAGGTCCTCGAGCTGCTCTGCCGTGAGTTGCAGCTCACCGATCCCGACGTCTACGTCGTCGATGGTCCCCTCGACCTCAGTGGACTGTGGGGCCTGTACGGGCTCGAAAAGGCCGAGCTCAAAGACGAGCCGTGGACACCGCAGACGCAGCCCCCCCTGGTCCTCACGGACGCGCCGCCCGATCTGTTTCAAGTGCTCCGTCAGGGCGACGTCCTCGTGCACCACCCGTACGACTCGTTCGCGACGTCCGTCGAGGCGTTCGTCGAGCAGGCGTCGCGCGACCCGAAGGTGCTGGCGATCAAGCAGACGTTGTACCGAACCGCCGGCCCCGACAGCGGCGTCGTGCGGTCACTGATCCGCGCGGCTGAACGAGGCAAGCAGGTCGTCGCCCTCGTCGAGCTCAAGGCGCGCTTCGACGAGCAAGCCAACATCGAGCGGGCGCAATTGTTCGAGGAAGCCGGCATCCACGTCGTATACGGGCTCGTCGGCCTCAAGACGCACGCCAAGATCCTCCTCGTCGTGCGCCAGGAGCCGGACGGCATCCGCCGCTACTGCCACGTCGGCACCGGGAACTACAACCCGAAGACGGCGACGACCTACGAAGACCTCGGGCTGATGTCGGCAGACGCCGACCTCGGCGCCGACCTCACCGAGTTGTTCAACTACCTGACCGGCTACAGCCGACAGGGCGACTACCGCAAGCTGATCGTCGCGCCGGTGACGATCCGGCCGGAGCTCCTGAAGCGGATCGAGCGCCAGGCCGCGCTGGGGCCTGCCGGACGGATCACGATGAAGATGAACAGCCTCGTCGACCCGGAGCTGATCGACGCGCTGTACACGGCCTCGCAGGCGGGGACGCCGATCGATCTCGTCGTGCGCGGCATCTGCTGCTTGCGCGCGGGCGTGCGCGGTCTCTCGGAGACGATCCGGGTGCGGTCGATCGTCGGACGGTTCCTCGAGCACTCGCGGATCTACCGCTTCGGGCTCGATCCCCACACGGCGGAGTACATCATCGGCTCGGCCGACCTCATGCCCCGGAACCTCGACCGACGGGTGGAGGCGTTGGTGCCCGTCGACTCGGGACCGCTGCGCGATCGCCTCGACGAGATGCTGTCGATCGATCTCGCGGACGACGCGCTGGCATGGGAGCTCGAGGGCACCGGAAGGTGGAGGCGTGTACCGGAGACGCGCGGCCTCAACGCCCAGCGTGAGCTGCAAGACCTGGCCGTCCAGCGCGCACGCGCCGGCGAGCCCCGGGCGTGAGCTCGCGGCAAGCTCTCTCTTCGCCGCCAGGCTTCCGCCTCCCAGAACTGCGCGACGTCGTCGAAGGGGTCGGCGCCGAGGTGCTCGAGCCCACCACGCTCGAGTCCACCTATTACGACACTTCGGACCTGCGCCTCGCACGAGCCGGCGCGATCCTTCGCCACCGCACCGACGACGGCTGGGTCGTCCGCTTCGAGACGCGCGAGACGCCGAGCGACGTGCCCGGCGGAGCTCCGACAGCACAAGGCGACCACCACTTCGACGGTGAGCCCGGCAGCCCGCCCGACGCCGCCCTCGACCTCGTGGGCGCGCTGGTCCGTACGGCGCGGGTGGTGTCAGTGGCGCGGCTGCGTACGCGCCGGCGGCGCGTGGAGCTCCATGACGACGCGGGCAACCGGCTGGGTGACATCGTCGACGACGAAGTGTCGGTGCTCGGCGGCGGACGGGTCGCGGCGCGCTTTCGCGAGCTCGATGTTGCGGTCGACGACGCCGCGCCGGAGGGCCTCGCCGATGCCGTCGTCGGCCGGCTGCGGGGCGCCGGTGCCGGCCCGGTCGACCCGACCCCGAAGATCGTGCGCGCGCTGGGGTGGCGCGCTCTCGAGCCGCCCGATGTCACCAGCCTCGGGCGACTCGAGCCGTCGCCGTCCGGTGGCGATGTCGTGCGCGCCGCGCTCGAGGCGTCGGTCGCGCATCTGATCGCGCACGACGCCGGTGTGCGCCTCGGCGACGACCCCGAAGACGTCCATCAGGCTCGCATCGCCACGCGTCGTCTGCGGTCGAGCCTGCGTACATTCCATGCTCTTCTCGAGCCCGAATGGGCGGAGTCGCTCCGCGACGAGCTCCGCAGCCTCGGGCAGGAACTGGGTGAGGTTCGGGACACCGAAGTGCTGCTCGACCGACTCCGCGGTCGCGCCGAGCGTCTTCACCTCGACGATCAAGACGCCGCCAAGCGTCTCCTCAACGAGCTTCTCGAACGATGGGATGCCGCCCGCAACACCCTGCTGGACACGCTCCGCACCAAGAACTACCGGGAGCTTCTCGATCGTCTCGTCGACGCAGCCCGCGAACCGGCGCTGCTTCCGGAAGCCGACAGGCCCGCCGTCGACGTGCTACCGCCGTTGATGCGCAAACCCTGGAAGAAGCTCAGTGAGGCCGTCGACGCGTTGGATGCCAACCCCCCTGACGAGGCGCTGCACGAAGTCCGTATCCGCGCCAAGCACTGCCGCTACGCAGCCGAGACCATCACCCCGGTGATCGGGAAACAAGCACGGACGTTCGCACGCGCGATGAAGGATCTGCAGGACGTGCTCGGCGAGCACCAGGACGCTGTCGTCGCCGAGCAATGGCTGCGTGACGTTGCGGCGAAGGCGGAGGGCCCCGAGACGTTCATCGCCGGCGAGCTCGCAAGCCTCGAGCGGCTCGACATCGAGCGGACGCGCGCGGCATGGCCCGACGTGTGGCAGAAGGCGAGCAAGAAGCGCCTGCGCCGGTGGTTCTGAGGTTCCGGCGGGAGGGGTGAGCTCTTCCGAGCCCATGGTGCGCGCCGGCGGCGGCGTCTTGCGGCGCCGGCCTGACAACGGGCACTACGAGTACGCGGTGGTGCACCGGCCCAAGTACGGCGACTGGAGCCTGCCGAAGGGCAAGGTCGACCCCGGCGAGTCCGACGAGCAGGCCGCCCTGCGGGAGGTGGAAGAGGAGACGGGCGTGCGGCCCACGCTCGGACCGGAGTTGGGCGTCGCCCGGTACCGTGACGCCAAAGGCCGTCCCAAGCAGGTCCGCTATTGGCTCATGGAGCCGGTCGATCCCGACGACCGCCCGACGTTCGAACCCAACCACGAGATCGACGATCTGCGCTGGTGCTCGGCGGTGGACGCGGGCAAGCTGCTCAGCTACGAGCACGACCGGAAGCTGATCGCCGAGGCGGAGGCTCTCGCCTGAACGTCTATCTCATCCGTCACGGCAAAGCCGGAAGCCGCAGCAACTGGGACGGGCCCGACGAGCTCCGTCCGCTGTCCAAGGCGGGACGGCGCCAGGCCCAGGCCCTCGCCAAGCTGTTACGCGACGAACCGATCGAACGGGTCGTGTCGAGCCCCTACGTTCGATGCGTCCAGAGCGTGGCCCCGCTGGCCGAGAGCCGCGGCCTCCCCGTCGAGGTGGCGGACGAGCTCGCCGAGGGCGCGCCGCTGAACGAAGTGCTGCGGCTGATCGAGAAGGTCGCCGACAAGCCAACCGCGCTGTGCACGCACGGCGACGTGGTCGAGAACCTCATCTCGCACCTGCACGAACGGCGCGTGCCGCTCGAAGGCGGTCTCGTGTTCGCCAAGGGCTCGACCTGGGTGCTCGACGTCGAGGGCGGCGACATCGTCCACGGCCGGTATCTCCCCCCTCCGCCGTGACCGCCACGCCGATCGCCGATGTCGACACGCTGTTCGCAGTGCTCGCGTCGAGCGCCGGGAAGACCGACGACGAGGACGTCGACCTGCTCGCGCACGGGCTGCAGTGCGCGGCGATCCTGGCCGAGACCGAGCCTGCGGACCCCGCACTCCAGGTGGCGGGGCTCGTCCACGACATCGGCACCGTCTTGTGGCCCGGTCGGCCGCGCACCCACGCGCGTGCCGGCGCCACCGCCGTAGCTGGGCTGCTCGGTGAACGCGTGGCCTGGCTCGTCGGCCAGCACGATCAGGCCAAGCGCTACCTCGTGACCGTCGATCCCGCGTACCAGGCGCGCCTGAGCTCGGGCAGCGTCGTCACACTCCAGGTCCAGGGCGGCGTGCTCGACGCCGACGAGCGCGCACGACTCGAAGCCGAACCCTGGCTCGACGACGTGCTCACGCTGCGCCGCGCCGACGACGCCGCCAAGGTCCCCGGCCGCCAGGTCCCGGGCCTCGACCACTGGCGCCCCGTCGTCGAGGATGTTTTGGCGCCGCCTACATACCTATGACGTATGTAAACGGCGCCAAAACACCGAGCGCCCGTAGTTGTCGTACCTCGGTGCTGGGATTCCCGGCATGGACAGCTCAGCCGACGGCCGGCTCCTCGCCTTTGCGGCAGGCCACCACGCGGTCTTCAGGGGCGCCCACGCTCGGCTGTGCGGGCTCTCGGACCGCCAGATCAGTGGACGCATCGCGCTCGGATTGTGGCAGCGCGTCTACGACGACGCCTTCATCGCAGCCGGGGCGCCTCTGACGTGGAAGGGCGCCCTCCTCGCCGCCTGCTGGGCCGGTGGCTTTCGGGCCGCCGCGTCACACCGGTCAGCGGCGGAGCTGTGGGAGCTCGCAGGCGGCCGCCGGTCGATCGTCGAGATCACATGCCCGCGGTGGCGACGGGCCAAGCAGAACGGCCTGGTGGTCCACGAGACGAATGCGCTAGATGGCACCGACATCGTTGAGAAAGAAGGCATCCCGGTCACGACACCAGATCGAACCCTGCTCGACCTGGGCGCCGTGTGCCACGAGTCGGTAGTCGAGATGGCGCTCGACAATGCGGAGTATCGCGGGCTCGTCACGCGAGCTTCCGTCCAGGCGACCCTGGACCGGCTTGGAAGAAGCGGGCGCAACGGTGTGGGGACGCTGCGGCGATTGCTCATGGCCAACGAACCGGAGCGACAAGCGCCGGAAAGCGAGATGGAGACAGCCCTCGTCCAGTGCCTGCGACGTAACGGGTGGCCGGAGCCGATTCCCCAATTCGAGATCCGTCAAGCCGGGAAGTTTGTGGCTCGGGTCGATGCCGCCTATCCCGAGTGGCGAATCGCCATCGAGTACCAGAGCAACGAGTACCACTCCGGCCGTCTCGCCAGTGAGCGAGACAACGACCGCCGGCTTCGAATCATCGCGGCCGGGTGGTTCCCGGTCGAAGCGATGCTCCCTGATGTGCGCAACGGAGGCGCTCGGCTCTGCACTGCCCTCCGCGCCGCCCGCGAGCGCGGGCGCTGAGGGCTTTTGGCGCCGCGTACATACCTATGAGGTGTGTAAACGGCGCCAAAACGGGAATCAGGAAGCGGCGGCTTGGCGGGGTTTCTCGTAGCGGTAGCCGACGCCCCGGATCGTGACGACACGGGTGGGGTTCGACGGGTCCTCCTCGACCTTGGCCCGGAGCCGCTTCACGTGCACGTCGAGGGTCTTCGTGTCGCCGAAGTAGTTCGGGCCCCAGATGCGGTCGATGAGCACGTCGCGAGTGAGCACACGCCCGGCGTTGGCGAGTAGCAGCTCGAGCAGCTCGAACTCCTTGAGGGGAAGCGCGACTGGGTCGCCGCGCACGAAGACCTCGTGGCGGCCGGCGTCCAGGCGGACGTCTCCCACCTCGAGCACCTCCTGGCTGACGGTGTCGACGGCCTCTTCCTCCGAGCTCCGCCGCAGCGCGGCGCGGACACGGGCGATCAGCTCGCGCAGCCGGAACGGTTTCGACACGTAGTCGTCGGCGCCGACCTCCAAGCCGACGACGGCGTCGATCTCGGCGCTGCGCGCGGTCACCATGATGATCGGGACGCGCGAACGCGATCGCAGTTCCCGGCACACGTCGACGCCCGAGATGCGGGGCAGCATCACGTCCAGGAGCACGAGGCCGGGGCGGGTGGCATCGAACTGGTCGAGTGCCTCCTGGCCGTCGGCGGCGAGCGCGACCCGGAACCCTTCACGCTCGAGCGCGACCGACAGGGCGTCGCGATACGACTCCTCGTCGTCGACAACCAGGATGAGCGGCGCTTCTGCCATCAGGACGCCTCGGAGAGGTCGTGGTCGCTGGACGACGATAACGGCAGGCGAAGCCGAAAGATGGAACCCTCACCTTCGATCGACTCGACGGTGACGTCACCACCGTGCGCTTGCGCGACGTGCCGCACGATGGACAAGCCCAGCCCGGTACCGCCCGTGGCCCGGCTTCGCGCCCGATCCACGCGGTAGAAGCGCTCGAAGATCCGCTCCAGGTCGCGTGACGGGATCCCGATGCCGTGGTCGCGCACGGAGATGCAAATGGCTCCGTCGGCTGCTGTCGCGTCGACTTCGACCGACTCGCCGGGCTCCGAGTACTTCACGGCGTTGTCGAGCAGGTTCGCCACCGCGCTCACGAGCTGCGACCGGTCCCCGGACACGGCGAGATCGGTGGCGACGGGCGGAACTCCTAGTGGGATGCCGGCCGCGTCGGCGGCCCCTCGGACCCGCTCGGCCGCTTCGTGCACGACGACGTGCACCGGCACCGGCTCCCGGCTCGGCGCCTCCTGCGCCTCGATCAAGCTGAGGTCCAGGAGGTCGTCGACGATGCGGGCCAACCGACCGGCCTCGTGCTGCACGCGCTCGGCGAGTTGGCTGTTGACAGGCGAGTCCTCTCCCGACGCCATGGTCTCGGCGAGCAGCGCGAGCGCCCCGATCGGCGTCTTGAGCTCGTGACTCACGTTGGCCACGAAGTCACGCCGAACGCTCTCGACCCGGCGCAGCTCCGAGACGTCGCGCACGAAGCCCACTGCGCCTATCACGGTGCTGCCGCGGCGCAGCGGCGCGGCTCGGACCCTGAGCACCTCACGGGGTGGGCCGAACAACTGGAGCTCGCGCTCACCCGGCTCACCGGCCAGCGCGGGCCCGAGCAGCTCCCGCAGCGCCTCCTCCACGAGCGCGTCGGCATGACGGGCGCGGCGGAACCGCTCGCCCGCCTTGTTACGCGTTACTTCCCGGCCCTGCGCGTCGACGATCACCACGCCGTCCTCGAACGCAGCGACGGCTTCCGCCAGCGCCCCGCGTTCGGGATCCGCGCCGAGCGGGCCGGTCTCGGTCGGTTGCGGGCCGCCGGTTTCACCGATGCGCGACGCGACGCCCTGCAGCTCTCGCCGCAACGACCACACCGACGCCACGAGAACTCCGATCGCCGCAACCAACGCGGCGATCACGATCGCCACGATGATCGACACGCTCAGCCGAACCTCCCGGTGATGTACCCCTCGGTGCGCGGATCGCTCGGTGAGGTGAAGATCTTCTCGGTGAGGTCGTATTCGACTAGCCGGCCGCGCCGGTGTCCGTCGACGTCCTCGGCCGTGAAGAACGCCGTCCGGTCCGACACGCGCGCCGCCTGCTGCATGTTGTGGGTCACGATGACGATCGTGTACTCACGCTTGAGGTCGTGCATCAGGTCCTCGATGCGCGCCGTGGCAATCGGGTCGAGAGCGGAACACGGCTCGTCCATCAGGATGACGTCGGGTTCGACGGCGAGGGCGCGCGCGATGCACAGACGCTGTTGCTGCCCGCCCGATAGCGCAAGCGCGCTCTTGCGGACCTTGCCCTTGACTTCGTCCCACAACGCGGCCTGCGTGAGGGCCTGCTCCACCAGATCCCCGACCTCGCTGCGTTTGGCGCCGTTGATGCGTGGCCCGTAGGCGACGTTGTCGTAGATCGACTTCGGGAACGGATTGGGCTTCTGGAACACCATCCCGATGCGACGGCGAACCTCGGCGGGATCGACCTTGGGTCCGTACAGGTCCTCACCGTGGTACGTGACCTTGCCGAGCACTTCCGCGCCGGGCGTGATGTCGTGCATCCGGTTCAGCGACCGCAGCACGGTCGTCTTGCCGCACCCCGAGGGCCCGATCAATGCTGTGATCTCGTTGGCGGCGATATCTATGGTCACGTCATCCACTGCCGTGACCCCGCTGTAGCGGACCTCGACGTCGGAGAGTTGGAAGACGATCTCGCCCTCCCGTTCGGGCTCCTCAGCGGGCGCCCGCTCCAACGGCGGCGACTCGGCCGGGCCGGCGGACTCGTCGCGGGTGGTGGTCACGGCCCCGAATCTAGTGGTGACGGTCGCGGTCTCGGTCATAGGGACTCTCCGTAACGTCAGGTCGCCTCGGCGCGCCGCGTGTACAAAGCGGTGAAGATGCGGGCCACCAGCGTGAATGCGAGAACGATCACGATGAGGGCGAGCGCCGCTCCCCACGCTCGGTCCTGGGCGGCCTCGAAGCCGCCGAACGTGCCGGCGTTGATGTAGATCTGCTGGGGCAGCGCGGTGTTCGAGCCTTCGAAGACGTTGAAGTTCGGTGAGAACGCGATGCCGACCGTGAACAGCAGCGGTGCGGTCTCACCGGCGGCACGAGCGATCGCGAGCAGGGAACCACTGACGATGCCGGGGGCCGCGTGGGGCACGACAACCGTGCGGATCGTCCGCGCCTTCCGACAACCGAGCGCATAGCTACCTTCGCGAAGATCGTCCGGCACCGTTTTGAGGATTTCCTCAGTCGTCCGGATCACGATCGGGAGCATGAGGCAGCCGAGCGCGAGCGCGCCCGCGAACCCACTGAGCCCGTCCTGCTTCCGGGGCAGCACCCAAATCGTGTAGATGAACAGGCCCATCACGATCGAGGGCACGCCCGTCATCACCTCGGCGAGGAACCTGACAACGCGCGCGATCGGGCCCCGGCCGCCGTACTCGTTGAGGTAGATGCCGCCGAGCACGCCGAGCGGCACGGCCATTGCCGCCGCGGCGCCGGTGATCACCAGCGTCCCCACGATCGCCGGCCAGATGCCGCCTCCGGGACGCCGGTTGCTGAAGGGGAGGTCGTCGGTGAGGAAGCTCCAGCTCATGATCGAGCTCCCCCGCTGCAAGACGTAGTAGACGATGAATACGAGCGGTACGAGCGCGATGAGGAACGACGTCACCATGAACGCGGTGGCGAGCCCGTTCTTGAGCTCGCGTCCGGTCTTCCGGGTCGATTGCCTGAGCGGAACCGCGGGTGCCGTCATGTCGTGCCTGCCGACCGCCGCTCGGCGCGAGCGACGACGGCCCGTGCTGCCATCCCGATCGCGATCGTCATTGCGAACAGCACTACACCGCACCCGATGAGCGCGGCGCGGTGCGTGCCGCTGGCCTCACCGAATTGATTGGCGATCACGCTGGCGAGGGTGTCGCCCGGCCCGAGGATGTTGGACGTGACGCGTTGCGATGACCCGATGATGAGCGCGACGGCGATCGTCTCGCCGAGTGCCCGACCGAGACCGATCATCGATGCGGCGACCATGCCACTGCGGCTATGAGGGAACACCGCGCCTCGGATCATCTCCCAGCGCGTGGCGCCCACCGCGAGCGCGGCCTCCTTTTGCGACTCGGGGACGGTGGCGAACACCTCACGAGTGATCGACGTGACGATCGGCGTGATCATGATCGCCACGATGATCCCGGCGGTCATGAAGCTCCTCCCCGATGAACTCGGATCGGCGAAGATCGTGTTCAGGATGGGGATACTCGCTGTCGCGTCCGACACCGACTCGAACAGCGACGCAAGCGGCTCCACCAAAACGAGCAACGCCCAAAGCCCGTACACGACTGACGGGATCGCGGCGAGAAGGTCGACCGTGTACACGATCGGGCGGCGGATCGATCGCGGCGCCACCTCGGTCACGAACAGGGCAATGCCGATGCTGACCGGCACCGCGAGAACCAGCGCGATCACCGACACCAGCAGCGTGCCGTAGATGAGACCCAGGGCACCGAAGTGGTTCTTTGCCGGATCCCAGTTATCCGTGAAGATCCCGAAGCCCTCTTCTCGGAACCACGGCAACGCCTCGCGGGTCGTGTAGATGGCAATCAGCGCCAGGATGACGAGGACGGCGAGGCCTGCGATCAGCGCCAGAACCCGAAAAGTCCGGTCGGTGAGGATCCCGGGTGGCCGGGACCCCTTGGTCAGGCTCTTCGGAAGCGAAGAAGCGTCGGTGGTCATCGCCGGCTTTCAGCGAACGAGGAGGGGCGGGGGAGTGTCGCCCGCCCCTCGCGTCGCCGCATGCTACGCAACCGCGATTTGCTTGACCTGCGCCTTGGCCTTGTCGAGCAAGCTCTTCGGCAACGGCGCGTAATCCACCGAGGGGGCGATCTTCTGGCCCTCGCCGTAGACGAAGTTCAGAAACGCCTTGATCGCGTCACCCTTCGCGTTGTCGGTCTGGTTCTTGTACACGAGGATCCACGTCGGGGCCGCGATCGGGTAGGCGTCCTTCCCGGCCGCGTTCAGCGGGTTGTAGGTGAGGTCGGTCTTGACCTCGGCCTTGGAAACGGCGGCCGACGTGGCCTTCGTGCTCGGCGCCACGTACTTCCCGTCCTGGTTCTTGATGGACGCGAATTGCAGCTTGAGCGCCTTGGCGTCCGCGAAGTCGACGTAGCCGATGGCGCCGTCCGTGCTCTTGATGACCTGGCCGACACCCGAGTTGCCCTGGCCGGCCTGCGTGTCGGAGCCCCAGCTCACCGTCGAGCCCGAGCCCAGCGTCCAGACGCCCGGCGCCGCCGCGGTCAGGTACTTCGTGAAGTTCTCGGTCGTGCCGGAGCCGTCGGCCCTGTGCACCACGGTGATCGCGGTCGACAGCAGCTTCGCCCGCGGATTCTCGGCCTTGATCGCGGGGTCGTCCCAGGACTTGATCTGGCCTTGGAAGATCTTGGCGAGCGTGTCGGCCGAGAGTCGGAGACCCTTCACGCCTTTGAGGTTGTACGACACGGTCACCGGCGCGGCGACGGTCGGGAAGTAGAGGAACTCGCCGCCCTTGATGTTGGCGGTGTCCTCCGGCTTGAACAGCCCGTCACTTCCCGCGAAGTCGACGACCTGGTCGGAGAAGTCCTGACGACCCTTCCCGGACCCGCCACCGGCGTAGTTGATCGTGACGCCCGACTCCTTCGCTTTGAAGGCGCCGATCACCTCTTCGTAGTAGGGCTGCGGGAACGTCGCGCCGGACGCATTGAGCGTCGCAGGACCCACTCGAGCGGGGGCACCGCCTGCGCCAGCGACGGCCGCGCCCGAGGTGACGAGTCCGACGATCAGTGCCGCCGGCACCAGCCACCGCAGACAGGCAGAGATTCGCTTCATTTCTTCAGGCCTCCTTGGGAGCTCACGCCCCGGAAGCTACGGAGCGCGCCTTCCGAAGCAGTGGCATCGAGGTGGCCGAAGCGTGAACACTGCCCGAACATTGGGGTGATCGGTCCGGGCGCGGCTGATTCCCCGTGACGCCGCCGTGGCGTCGAGATGGCCGGAATGTGAACAGTGCCCCAACGATCGGCCTGCCCTGCACGCACGCGCGTCGCGCAGACGCCATGATGGGCGCATGACCGACACCGCCAGCGAGGCTCGCAAGAGCTTCCACGAGGAGCTCGACGAGCTCCGCATCGACGTGATCAGGCTGGCCGCGCTGACCACCGAAGCCATCGCCGGTGGGACCCAGGCCTTCCTCGACGCCGACCTGGGCGCGGCCGAGCAGGTCATCGAGAACGACGACGCGATCGACGAGCTCACGCACTCCATCGAGGACCGCTGCTACCTGCTCCTCGCCCGCCAGCAGCCGATGGCGAGCGACCTGCGCACCGTGGTGACGGTGTTGCGCATCGTCCACGAGCTCGAGCGCTCATCAGACCTGATGGTCAACGTGGCGAAGACGACGCGCCGCCTCTACCCGCACAGCGTCGATCCCAAGCTGCGCGGCATCATCCAGCGGATGGGCGAGCAGGCCGGCATCGAGACCCGCGTCGCGATCGACGCCTTCGCCGACGGCGACGAGTCGGCTGCGGCGGCGCTGGCCGACATGGACGACACCATGGACGACCTGACGAAGAGCCTGTTCCGCTACATCCTCGGATCGGCGTCAGGCGAGGAGGACACCGTGCTCCAGGCGGTGCAGCTCGCTCTAGTCGGACGGCACTACGAGCGGATTGCCGACCACGCGGTGACGATCGCCCAGCGGGTGTGCTTCATGGTCACCGGCGAGCACCCACAGCCGGGCGAGGCCCTCGCCGAGCCCTAAGTCAGGCCTCGGTCTCCTCGTAGCCGAGGTCCCACTCGAGGATCAGGCGCTCGCGCTCGGCGTCGCGCGCCACGCGCTCCCGGTTGCGCCGGAATTGCGGGTCATGCGGCGGCAGCAGCTGCAGTCGGGCCAGGGCTCGCTGGCGGAACTCCTCGATGAGCCGCCCGTCGCCGAACACGCCGTGCACTTCCCAGTGGGGCGCAACCGGCCCCAGGTACACGACTTTCACGTGCCCCTGGGGCGGAAGCTGCTCGAGTTCCTCTTCTTCGACGCTCATGCGATCGACTACAGTACTGGCTTCCGCGGCGGCTACCCGACGTCCGATCGCTCGGTGAGCGTCACTTCGACGGTCTTGCGGTCGGAGCCTCGCACAAAAACCACCGACACCTTGTCGCCGGGGTGATGCTTTCGCACCGCCGTGGCGACGCCGCCGCCGTTCTTGACCTGTTCGTCGCCGATCTGCACGATCACGTCGCCGCGCTGGATGCCGGCGTCGTCGGCCGGGGAACCGCTCGAGATCGAGTCGACGACGGCGCCCGCATCGACGTTGACGTCGACCTGGCTCTTGAGCTCCGGCGTCAGGTCGGTGGTGCCGACGCCGAGAAACGCGGGCTTGCGCCCCGCCTCGATGTCGTCGACCACCGTCTTGGCGAGCGAGATCGGGATCGCGAAGCCGACGTTCTGGGCCGGCTGTGTCGCGCTGCCAGAGGCGACGGCGGTGTTGATGCCGATGACGCAGCCGTTGGCGTCGACGAGGGGACCGCCGGAGTTGCCAGGGTTGATGGCCGCATCGGTTTGGAGCACGCTCTCGATCGCGGTGCCGATCTCCGCGCCCGGTCGGGGCGGTCCGGAGATGATGCCTCGGGTGACGCTCAGTCCTCCTTCGAGGGCGAGAGCATTGCCGATCGCGACAACGTCGTCACCCACCTGAACCTTGTTGGAATCGGCCAGGCACGCCACCGGCAATCCGGTGCCGTTCAACTTGAGGACCGCGACATCGGCGCTCGGGTCGCGGCCGACAACGCGTGCGTCGACCGAGCGCCCATCGTTGAACTGCGTTTTGACCTGCTGAGCGTTCTCGACGACGTGCGCGTTCGTGACGGCGAAACCGTCGGCTGAGATCACGAAGCCTGTCCCCGCGCTCTGGCGGCCACCCTGGTCGACCGTCACCGCGAAGACCGCGGGCTCGACCTTGGCGATGATGCCGGCAATGTCGCCGTTGCGACCGATGGTCGACGATTCGCGCGCGACCTCGTTCGTCTTCTGCGCCGGCTTCACTGTCGTGGTGCTTGTGTCGTCGCGACCGAACGCGAACCATGCGCCCGACGCGACGAGGGCCCCGACCAACCCGCCGACGAGCGCGCCGACGAGGAGCTGCCCCAGGCTGCGGCGACCGGGGTCGGAGGGCGGAGGCCCGGGGGGAGCCGGCGGCCACGGCGGGGCAGGGGGTGGCTCGTCGTACGCAGGGGCGCGAGGACCGGTCCGCGGCTCGTCGTACGCGGGCGGCCGGGGCTCGGTCGGGGGGTCCTCCTGGGCCGGGGGACGGGGCTGGGTAGGGTCGTCGCCGGGGGGCACGGCGTCTTCAGGCATCAGGGGTCTCCAGGGCCGGGTTTGGGCGGTCGCAATCTCCAACGTCCTCGGCTACGTAGAAGGTTCCTGGGTGGGGTTGTCATCTTGTTCTCATCAGGCCGCACTCATGATGCCCTTGCAAAACCCGGGAACCGGATCGCCCCCGGGACCGTTTGAAGCGTGAAACGTATGGATTACGAGCTTCCGCTCCCCGCACCGCCCGACCACCAGGAGCATCAATGGATGCTCGAGGCCAAGTGCCGGGGCCGGGCGCCGCAGGACTTCTTCCCCTCCGACGGCGTCGGCGTCGACCAGGCCCGACGCATCTGCGCCGACTGCCCGGTGAAGGCACCGTGCCTCGAGTACGCGCTCACCTACCGGATCGACCACGGGGTGTGGGGCGGCGCATCCGAACGGGAGCGTCGCCGCATCCTCCGCCGCCGCCGCCTCGAAGCGAGCGCCAGTACGCCGGCGACCTAAGTCCGCACCGCTACGGTCGGCAACGTGAGCTGCCGGACGGCGGACCCCCTTCTGCACCGTCACGGAGCGCGGGTACACAGTCACCCGCACCGCGGCCGGCACCGCCATCTGGGTCTGGCGCTGCGGGCTTCGACCCCTGTCGGGGCGAATCGTGACCACCACCGTCATACCCGTCACCATCACGAACACCGGCATTCCCATGGTGTCGTCGACTACTTGGCTGCGCGGATCCGCACCGTTGCTGGGCAACGCCTCAACAGTCCCGCATTGATCGCAGACGGGCAGCACGCGCGCGCGGACGCCTACGTGAGCCTGGGCGTCGTCGTATCCGCGGGGGTGGTTGCGATTGGCGTTCCGGTCGCTGACCCTGTCATCGGCCTCGCAATCACGGCCGTCATCCTGCGGATCACCTGGCAGTCCTGGCGGACCATGAATGGGGTTACCAGTCGAACGGCCCCAGGACGAAGCTCGTGACGCGCTCGAAGGTGCTCGGTGAGTCGGACGGCATGAAATCGGCGAGCAGCCCGTCGACCTGGTCGGTGGGGGCGTCGCCCACCGCGGTGTAGACGACCTCGTCGGACTCCCAGACCGTCACGACCCCGGTCGGTGTCCGGTAGCGTCGTGCGTCCGCGCCGGCGACGGTGCGGCTGTCGCCTCCCGCGGGAAGCTCGCTCCAGTCGAGCTCGCCTTGCTGCTCGAACACCGACACGGCGAACAGGCCGTCGCTGTAGAAGAGCTGCACGGTCCCGGCGGAATCGCGGTAGCGGCCGGCGAGACGGAACCCGTCACCGGCTGTGCTCGGTGCCCGGTAAGGCGCGGCGAGAGTCTGGATCGAACGCGGCTGTCGCGTCGCGCTGGCGAGCGGCGCCCGCGGCGCGTCGGCAGGCAGGACACCGAACAACGCGCCGGCTGCTTCACCGATGCTCACAAAGCTGACGGCGCGCACGGTGTTACCGCGGCGGTCGAGCTGCTCGCGCCGCAGGAGAAGGCCGGTGGTCGTGTCGAAGTAGAGCCGCTCTCGCACTCGGCCGTCATCACGACCGGCGGCGTCGACCTCTCGAGTGGACCGCCCCGCCACCACCGGGCCGTCGCGCAACGTGAACCGCCACTTCTCCGACGGCGACGGCACGTCGGGCACCACCGTGCCTCCCCACACCGCGAGCCAGCCCTCGGTCTCGTGCACGAACCGGCGCGGGCCATCCACGACGACTTGACCCTCGTCGCCCAAGGAGAGCACGCCGTTTGCACTGCGGACAGGCACCTCACGTGAATGCGGGCCGGCGGCGTCGGACCACGTGACTTCGAGCACGCCGGAGAAGGCGGAGCGCTCAGCGGCATGGCGGGCATTGGCCAGCAGCTCCTCGGCGGGATCGGACTGGTCGGCACCGGCGCGCAACCCGGCGTCGGCGACAGGTCCAAGGGCAGTGAGCGCCGCCATTGCCGTGACGACGAGCGCAGAGCGCGAGACGCGACTGCTCATCGTCGAGGTGGCGTGACGACGCTGAGGGTAGCCAGCCGGCTCACGGGATCGTCCGAGACGGAGGCGCGCACAGCGTGCGCGTCGGCCACTGCAGGCACTTTCGGCGTGACCCGGTCCGGCGAGGGGACAACCAGAGCCCCGGTCACCACCGCCGCGACCGCGGCCGCAGCTGCGCCCAAGCCCGCGATTCGCGGCACGCGTCGCGCTCGGCGAGCGCGCGCCTCCGTCAGCTGGGGCGCGAGCGCGGCGTCCCAAAACCCGGGCGGCGCCTCTCGCACGGGGAGACTTCGCAGCGCGTCCCGCGCCCACGCAACCTCCTCGAGCTCGACGCGCCATTCCGCCGACTCCGCGAGGTAGCTCTCGACTGCCTGCCGCTCGGCGAGATCGAGCTCGCCGTCGAGGTAGGCGGAGAGGCGGTCGTCGGGCGCCGGGCGTTCGTTCATGCCGACTCTCCCGTGTTCACGAGCGCGCGGCGCAGCAAGCGCCGGCCTCGATGGATGCGCGACCGCACGGTCCCGACGGGAACGCCGAGCGCCTCGGCGATCTCCTCGTAGGGCCGGTCGGCGATGTCGCACAGCACGACCGCGGTGCGGAACTCATTGGGAAGCGAGTTGATGGCGGCCTGGACGTCGTCCGACAGGCCGGTCTGCACCTCGTCGGCGGGAGGCGAGGGCGGGAGCACCCAATCCGGATCATCGGGGAGCGCGTCGGCCGGACGCCGCCGGCGCCGCCGCACCTCGTCCAGGAACACGTTCGTCACGATCCGGGCCAACCAACCTTCCAACGACCCCGGTTGGTAGCGCTCGAGCCCCTTGCGGACCCTCAGCAGCGCCTCCTGCACGAGGTCCTGTGCGTCGCTGTCGTTGCCGGCCAGGCGGTAGGCGACGTTGTAGAGGAACCGCCCGTGATCACGGGCGACTTCCTCCCATGTCGGGACCCCGCCGGCCATCACGAAGAACGACGAGAGGCAGGGCTGGGGTTCCCGGCTTCAGAGCCGGGGGGAGGACATGTCCGAGGGGCTAGCTCGCCGGCTGGTCCTTGTCTTTCGCCGGCTTGTCGTCTTCCTCGTCCTTGTCGCCCTCGCTGACGCCCTTCTTGAACTCCTTCGAGGCCTGGCCCATGGAACGGGCCAGCTTCGGGAGTCGCGTGCTGCCGAACAGCACCAAGACGATCACGAGGATGATGATCAGCTCGGTCGGGCCCAGGTTCATGCGGCGTGCCCTTTCCGAATGGGGGCTCCTCCGAGAGGTTATCCCCTGGGTGTTGTCCGGCGACCATCAGCCGGCCATCAGGCGGTGTCAAGAGGGAAGGAGCGCGTGAGCGAGCAGCTCGACGTCGTCGAGTGCCGTGACCGAGAACGGCAACGGGCCCGCCCCCACGACGAGGGTCTCGACGCCGGCCGCCTCCCATTCCTCGCGCTGGGCCCGGATCTCGTCGACGGTCCCGACGAGCCGGCCCTTGCGCCACTCGTCGAGCGTCCCCTCCACGGCGCCGGCAGGCATGACGTCGCGCATGCGCGCAAAACGCCGCTCGAGGTCGGCGCGGTCCTCCCCGCACAGCGCGTACAGACCGAGTGAGCGCCACACCGTGGCCGGGTCACGTCCGACCTTCTCGCACGACCGTTCGAGCACGTCCAGGCGACCCCGGTATGCGTCAGCCGTCCATATCCAGCACGTGTTCCATCCATCGGCATGCTCCACGGCGAGCTGGATCAGCCGGTCGCCCTTGCCGCCGACGAACACCGGCGGTCGGGGCTGTTGGAGCGCGGGCGGTCGGTTCACGGCGTCCAGGGCGCGGTGGTAGCGACCCTCGAACGTGAGCGGCCCGCCCGGGAGCAGCCCGCGCACGACGTCCACCGCTTCGGCAAGCCGGGCCAATCGCTCGGCCGGCGGCGGGAACGCGAGCCCGACGGCGTCGTACTCAGGCTCGTACCAGCCAGCGCCGAGTCCGACGTCGAGGCGGCCGCCGGTGATGCGGTCGAGCGTGGCGAGCGCCTTCGCCAACACCGTCGCCGGGCGCAGGGCTTCGCACACGACGAGCGTGCCCAGGCGGGGTCGCGTCACGGCTCGAGCCAGCGCCGCCAGCGTGACGACGGGCTCGAACGCGCCCTGACGCTCGTCGGTCCCGCCGTACTTGACGAGGTCGAGGAAGAGATGGTCAGAGAGCCATAGCGAGTCGAACCCGAGCGCCTCCGCCCGCCGCCCGTGCTCGAGGATGGTCTCCCAGCGCAGCGGCGACTCCCCGGGCACCGAGTAGTCGTACTGGGGCAGGGCAAAGCCGATCCGCACGACCGCCCAGCCTAGGGATCAGCGACGAGCCGTTCGTAACCTTGCCTCGTGCTGGAGTGCGTGGCCAACGTGTCGGAGGGGCGCCGCCGGGACGCCATCGAGCGGATCGGCGCCGCGTGCCCGCAGTGCCTGCTCGACGTGCACGTCGACGCCGACCACAACCGTTCCGTCTTCACGATGGTCGCGGACGACTCCGACGAGATCGAACGATGCGCCGCGCAGCTGGCGCACGCAGTCGCTCGATACGCAGACGACACATGGCATGACGGCGTGCACCCGCGCATCGGCGCCCTCGACGTCGTCCCCTTCGTGGCCCTGTCCGGCACCGCCGACGAGCGGGCGATCGCCGCGCACACCGCGCACGATTTTGCGCAGTGGCTTGCCGGAACCCTTGACGTGCCGACGTTCCTCTACGGCGACGCCGATCCCGCGGGACGCTCGTTGCCATCGATTCGCCGCGACGCGTTCGTGCGACGCGCCCCCGACTTCGGCCCCGGCGAGCCGCACCCCGAGCTCGGCGCCACCGCAGTGGGCGCCCGACCCGAGCTCGTCGCCGTCAACTGTGTGCTCGACGACGAGGACGTCGAGCTGGCGAGCCGAATCGCCCACGACGTCCGCGAACGAGGCGGCGGCCTCCCGGGCGTGCGGGCGCTCGGGTTCGAGCTCGCATCACGGCGACGGGCGCAGGTGTCGATGAACCTGACCGAGCTGGCCGCCACCGGCATCGAGCAAGCCTGCACCGAGGTGCGGCGGTTGGCCCGCGGCGCCGGCACCAGCGTCGCCGGGGTCGAGCTCGTGGGTCTCCTCCCCCGAGCCGAGTTCGAGCGCTGCAGCCCCGAGTTCCGGCGTTGGGCGGGGCTGAGCGACGACGTGACGATCGAGGGCCGGCTCGACTCGCATCCGCTGGGTCGGAGACCGGGCGCCTAGCGCCGGCTTCCGACCCAACGCCGCTTCGCTACCGGGTCAGGCGGTCATGGCGTTGCGCCGCTGGCGCTCGAGCGCCCGCTGCCGGCGCACCCGCCGCCGCTCCCGCTCGGAAAGGCCGCCCCAGATGCCGAACTTCTCGCCGTGGCTCAGGGCGTACTCCAGGCACTCGGCCCGGACCTCGCAGCCCCGGCACACAGCCTTGGCTTCCTTGGTCGACGCCCCCCGCTCGGGAAAGAAGAGATCGGGATCCACCCCGAGGCAGTTGGCCTGCTCCTGCCAGCGACGCTCGGCCGGGCCCCCGTTTGTTGCGGGGCGGCGGAACGTGACCGGATTCTCTGCTCGGACGAACTCCTGCATCGGCGAAACCCCCTCCGTCTGCCACGCCGGGCGGCCCGCCTGACCCGGAATGACGCCGATGTAATTACATTGCTGACACTCTGACCGGTCCGACCTGGCGGTGCAAGGGCAATCTCGGGATGGCGGACCGATTCATGACGGTTTGCGAAGTTTGCCGGCGGCTTTAGGCTGCGGATCGTGGCCGCGACGCTCGAAGCCGCCCAGGGCGACATCACCAAGGAAGAGGTCGACGCGATCGTCAACGCCGCCAACACGGGCCTCACCCGGGGCGGTGGGGTGTGCGGCGCGATCTTCGCCGCCGCCGGCCGGGAGATCGACGGTGCGTGCGCCGAACTCGGCGGCTGCGCGACCGGCGACGCCAAGGCGACACCCGGCTTCAGTCTCCCCGCCCGTTGGATCATCCACGCCGTCGGACCGGTCTGGCACGGCGGCGACAGCGGCGAGCCCGACCTGCTCGCCTCCGCCTACCGTCGCTCGCTCGAGGTCGCCGACGAGATCGGCGCGCGATCGGTGGCATTCCCCGCCATCTCGACCGGCATCTACGGCTACCCGCTCGACACCGCCACCGCGATCGCCGTCCGCACGTGTCGAGAAGCGAACACAAACGTCGACCTCATCCGCTTCGTGTGTTTCGACGCCAAGACCCTGGAGACCTACCAACGCGAGCTGGCGCGTTAGTGGACAAGCAGGTGCGTAGATCCGGAACTGGTCGGCATACGGGTCGCATGCTCGGAGCGTGGGCCTTGGTCGCCGCCTTCGCGCTCGGATCCGCCCCTTCGGCATCCGCGGCAGGCGCGGCCACCTCGAAACCGCCGCGCGGCTACCGGACGCTGATCGTCAAGGAGGCGGGGATCAGCATCGCCGTGCCGAAGTCGTGGGTGACGGTTGATCCGGCGAGGAAAGACTTCGAAGCCGTCCTGAGGAGGCTCAAGAAGGAACACCCGCGCCTGGCCGAGACCTTCCTCGCCCAGGAACGCGCTCGTGCGGTTCTCAAGGAAGCCGTCCTGTATGTCGGGGACCCCGCCGGCGAGAAGTTCCACGACAACGTGAGCATCCTCAACATCCGGGGCGTGACGGAACCACCGACCGAAGAGCAGATCAGAGACGCACTCAGCGGCTTGCCCGACGTCGAGACCAAGCCCACGAGCGTCGCCGGCGTCGACGCAATCGAAGCCGCCTACCAAAACGACGTGAACACCACCGACGGAGAGACGCTGACAACGCACTTGACCCAATACGCGTTCCTCGGCACGAAGGGCGGCGTCGCCATCACGTTCACCGGATTGGAGGACGGCCGCCAGCATCCGACGTTCCAGCGGATGCTTCGCAGCGTCAAGCTCCGCCGGTGAGTAGGCGTCGCCTCGCTCAGCTCGCGCGACGCGTCTCGCGCTTCTGTTCGAGGAAGTCGACGAGGACGTAGTCGCCGAGCGTGTCGGGCGTCGTGAAGAAGGCGCGCCCCTTGTTCATCCGCATCATGCGCTCGACGAAGCTGCGCAAGTAGTAGCTCTCGTCGAGCATGAACGTGTTGATGCGGATGCCTTCGCGCGTGCACCGCATCACTTCCTTGAGGGTCTCCTCGATCGTCACGGGCGACGGCGGGTACTGGAAGTAGGCCTCGCCGCCTTCGATGTGGGCGGTCGGCTCACCGTCGGTGACCATGATCACCTGCTTGGTGCCACCTTCGCGGGCAAGCTGCTTGCGGGCGAGCATGAGAGCGTGCTGCATGTTCGTGCCCCATTCGAAGTCCCACGACATCTCGGGAAGCAGCGCCGGCTTCACCTCGCGGGCGACGCGACCGAAGCTCACGAGCCCGAAGTAGTCGCGCGGGAACTTGCTCGTGATCAGCGCGTGCAACGCCATTGCGACTTTCTTGGCGGACAGGAAGTTGTCGCGCATCGGCATCGACAGCGACACGTCGAGGAGCAGCACCGTGGACGAGCGGGTGAGGAGCTCGGTGCGTTCGACCTCGAAGTCGTCCGGCGCCAGCCGCACCGGTGTGCCCACGCCTCGCTTCCAGATGGCGTTCTTGACGGTCTCCTCGACGTTGAGGAGGAACGGGTCGCCGAACTCGTAGGGCTTGTGCTCGAACGCCCGCTCGGTCCCGGCGCCCGAACGCTCGACCTCGTGACGCCCGGCGCGGTCCTTGAGCAGCTTGCGGTAGAGGTCACCGAGCGCCTTGTTGCCGATGGCGCGGATGCCCTTGGGAGTGAGCTCGAGTCTTCCCTCGCGCTGCTCGATGAGGCCGGCTTCCTCGAGCATGCGGGCAAGCTCGCGAAGACGCTCGAGTGAGCGGGCGGCGTCGTCGCCGAGAAGGTCGCGGGCCTGGTCGATGTCGACCTCGGCGAGCTCGCCCGGTTGCGTCGCCGACCGCAGCAAATGCTCGAGGTCGTCCATATTGCCGAGCATGTCGAGCAGGCCGGGCACCTGGCCCAGCTGCATCGGGTCGTCGCCGGAGAAGTTCATGCTCTGGTTCCAGGGCATGTTCGGGAACGCCCGCTGGAGGTTTCGGGCAAGCTCGTCGACCTGCCAGCGCAGGTCGAGGTCCTCGAGCAGCGACTGTGCGAGCCCCTGGAGCTGCGCCCGCTGCTCCGGCGTCATCGAGTTGAGCAGCTGCTGCATCTGCGCCATCGACTGCGCCATCTGCTCCAGCAGCTCGTCCAGGGTCTGCGGGTTCCCGGGGAAGAAGTCGCCGTACTTTTCCATGAAGCCCTTGAAGTCCGGCTCCTCACCACGTTCCCGCTGCTCGAGCATGTGGTTGAGCTCGGCGAGCATGTCCTTCATGCGTTGCATCCGTTCGGGCGAAACGTCGCGCATGCCCTCGGACAGCTGATTGAAGTAGCTCTGCAGGAGTTGCTGGCGGAGCTCGTCCATCAGCTCTTCGAAGCGCTGACGGGCGGCGTCGTCCATGAAGTCGTAGTTCTGCAGTGCCTGCACCCGCCCTGCGAGATCGGGCGGCATCTCGTCGAGCTGCTGCCGCCGCTGCTGGGCCATCTCGTCGACGATCTCTTGCCGGCGGGGGTCGCCCGACTGGCGGGCTTCGTCGACGCGCCGGTCGATCCCGGCCCGTTCCTGGTCGGTGACCTCGCGGAGCTTCTCGGCGATGTCGTCGTAGACGCCGCCGAGATCGCGCCGCTCGAGCTCCTCGCGCCGGCGCTGCCGCAACCGCTCGAGCATCTCGCGCAACCCCATGAGCCGCTCGTCGTTGCGATCGCGCAACCCCTGCTGCAGGAGCCGCCGCAGCGCCGCGTTCAGGTCACCGTGATAGAGGAGGTCGTCGGACATCTCCTCGAGCAGGGCGTCGGCGTCGAGGTCGAAGCCGGTCTGCGTGCCGTCCCAGCGCGAGTACCGGAACCCGCGGGCGCGCCGCCGTCGCAGCTTCATGCGGCTGAGGCTACCGGCTCACGCCAAGCCTTCTGCCACGTGCTTGATGCGCTCGACGGTCTTCTCGACCCCCTCCTGGAGCTGGCGGGTCCGCATCTTGGGCGGGGAGACGATCTTGAAGAACAGGGTGTATCGGAGCGACTCAAAGGACTCAGTGAGCTCCGTGCCGCCATCCTTCGGGGCGACGCGGTAGGTCCACCGCGTGTCCTCCTTGCCCGGCCGGCCGGTCTCGAAGGTGAACTCCTTTCCCGGGTCGGCCACCTTGACCGTCGGTTTGGTGGACCAGCGCACGATCCCTCGCTTGTTCGAGCCCTTGAATCGGGCTCCGACAGCCGGACCGCTTGCGCCCTCGATCCACTCGCACTTATAGGTCTCGGGACTCCACTCGCCCATCCGGGTCACGTCGGTGATCATGGCGTACACCTTCTCAGGCGGCGCGTTGATATGGATCGTCGCCTGTCCCTCGACACCCGCTGCGGCCATGACTGCCCTCCTTTGTGTAGTGCGCCGCTTACCCTACGACTCCCGATTCGGGGACGCACTCCGCCACAATCGAGGCGTGCCTCGCCGCATCGCTGCCGCCGTTTTGATCGTCACGAGCGTGTTCGTCGGCGCGTGCGGGTCGGAGGAGAGCACTACGCCGAAACCGCCGCGCGCGTTCTGCGACGCGGCGACGCGCTTCGACGACCGGCTGTCGAAAGGCGCCGATGCTGACGAGCAGATCCGCCTCGTGCAGCGCATGGTCGAGACCGCACCCGGCAAGATCAAGGCCGACGCGGAGACGTTCCTCGACGCCCTGCGCCGATCGAAGACGGATCCTTCGGTGAAGGACGACCCGAAGATCAAAGGCGCCGTCGACAAGGTCAACCGCTACGCCGCGCAGGGGTGCGGGTTCTACGAGCGCCAGCCGGGTGGGGGGATCTAGCCGGACGGCGCGTTCGCTCGCCGCAACCGGTGCACACCCCAACCGACGAAGAACAGCCCGACGACCAGCAGCTTCACCGCGACGATCCACAAGGTGATGTCACGGGCGAACTTGTCGTCCGTGGTGATCACCTGCGTCGGACGCGCGGGGTCGTATCTGATACGGACCTGATCGCCCACACGCGGCTCGCCCGTGCCGGTCCGCACCGACTCGGAGGCGCGGACCACCGCGCCGAGGGAGGTCGTGAACTCGAGCCGCCGTTCTCCCCCGACCTGGACAACCGTGGCCGTCGCCGGCGTGCCCCGACTCCGTAGGTCGGCGTCGTGGCGTTGCAACGAGATGATGAGCGCCGTTGCCGCGATCCCGAGCACGAGGCAGACAACGCCTCCGGCGAGCGCCCAGTGCGCGCCGCGCCGGCTGGGCGGGGCCTCCGGCGGTGTTGCCCTGCCCGGCGCTTTGGGCGCCACCGGCCGCGCAATTGCCAGCCGTCGCCGCTCGTCGTAGTCGCGCCGGCGCTCGTCGTCGGCGAGCACCCGGTACGCCACCGTGACGCGCTTGATCCGATCGGCGGCGGCGGGGTCGGTCGGGCTCGTGTCGGGGTGCAGGGCCTTCACGAGGGCGCGGTACGTGGCGGCGATCTCGGACGAGGTGGCGTCCGGCCGCACGCCGAGCTCGGCGTAGTAGTCGACGATGTCGACCGGCCGTGTCGTCACCCGATCAGTTTGCCGCGCCCTTCAGGGGAGGACTACCCGCGGCCGCGGTAGACGGCCTTGCCGCCGACGGCGTCCTTGTTCAGCCGCTTGGAGAGATGGAGACCTTCGAGGACGAACTCGACCGCGGACGCCACCCCGGCCGGGGTCTCGCCCACGCCGAGGTCGGCGAGCGCCTCGCGTAGTCCTGACAGCTTCGACAGCAGCGACGCGTACTCGGACGAGGCGACGTCTTCGCCCGTGTTCACCGTGAGGCCCACGTCGAACGCGCCGACGAGCGCCGTCAGGCGCTCCGGCCGGCAGCGGGCGCGGAACACCTCGAGCACCGACGCCTTGACGATGCGCTCGAGCACCTGTTCCTCGCGCCCGTCGTCGAGCGTCTCGAACTCGATCTTCCCGGCCGTCGACGAGACAAGCGCATCGAGATCGCTGACGCGCGGCACAACCTCGCGTTCGCCGTTGCGCAAGGCGCGGCGTGACGCGTTGGCCACGAGGGTCTCGTAGTTGGTGATCGACATACGCACCGACACGCCCGAGCGCTGGTTGATGTGCGGCGAGCGGCGAGCCTGCTGGCTGAGCTCCGAGACGATCTCGGCCATGAACTCGGGGACGTGCACCGAGAGCTGCTCGGCGGTAAGCGGCCGTGCCTCTTGGGCGACGACGTCCATCTCGACGTCGACGTCGAGCGGGTAGTGCGTGCGGATCTGGGCGCCGAACCGGTCCTTCAACGGCGTGATGATGCGGCCCCGGTTCGTGTAATCCTCCGGGTTGGCCGACGCCACGAGCATCAGATCGAGCGGCAGCCGGATCTTGTAGCCCCGGATCTGCACGTCGCGCTCCTCGAGCACGTTCAGCAGCCCGACCTGGATCCGCTCGGCCAGGTCGGGGAGCTCGTTGAGCGAGAAGATCCCGCGGTTGGTGCGGGGCACGAGCCCGTAGTGGATCGTCAGCTCGTCGGCGAGGTAGCGACCTTCGGCGACCTTGATCGGGTCGACCTCGCCGATGAGATCGGCCACCGAGGTGTCGGGGGTGGCGAGCTTCTCGCCGAAGCGCCGCTCCCGGTGCACCCACTCGATCGGGGTGTCCTCACCCCGTTCGGCATGGAGCAGCCGCGCGTGCTGCGAGATCGGCGCGTACGGATCGTCGTTGATCTCGCTGCCCGCAATGGTGGGGGTCCACTCGTCCAGCAATTCGACGAGCGAGCGGATGATGCGCGTTTTTGCCTGACCCCGTTCGCCGAGGAAGATCACGTCGTGCGCGGCGAGCAGCGCGTTCTCGAGCTGCGGGAGCACGGTGTCGTCGAAGCCGATGATGCCGTCGACCAGCGGCTTGCCGTCGGCGATGCGGGACAGCGAGTTGGCCCGGATCTCGTCCTTGACCGGCCGCGACTCCCACCCGCTCGCTCGTAGCTCACCAAGGGTTCCGGGACGGGTCATGGCTGGCTCCGGGATCGAGGAGGTCGAGAACGGCACGACACCAGTGATTCGGAGCGTATCAGCGGGATGTTTCCCGACCGGCGGCGGCCCGTAAGCTGCGGGGGTCGCGGAGGGGAGGAGCGGAGCATGGACGCCGACCGGGACGAGCAGTACGAGGAGGCGAAGCGGCGGGTCGAGGCAAGGAAGGGCTTCTACGTCCACCTCTTCTTCTTCGTGCTCCTCAACATCATCTTCCTGGCCGCTGTCGGCTGGGACTTCCTGTGGGCCACTGTGTTCTGGGGTCTCGGCGTCGCGTTGCACGGCGCCAGCGTCTTCTTCAGCGCCAGCGACTGGGTGAAGAGCTGGGAGCACCGCGCCATCCAGAAGGAGCTCGATCGCCAGCGCGGCACCGCACCCGGACGCAGGACCGGCGGCGCGCCGCCGCCATCGCCGCCGGCCGTTGACGACACGAGGCCGAACCCGACGGCGGGGCGCGCGAGCACGGCGAAGAAGAGCAGCTGAGCGCCGATCCGGGCGCGCTCGACCTCTCGGGGACGTGGCGCGCCCATACTGGCGAGGGTGATCTGCATCAGCGGTTCGTCGAGCGCGGGTTCGACGATCGCGAGTGGGCTCCGCTGTCTGTCCCCGGTCACTGGCGCTCTACACCCGAGTTCGCGCAAACCGACGGCCCGGTCCTCTACCGCCGAGAGTTCGCGCGCCCCCGTCTCGAGAGCCGCCGCCGTGCGTTCCTGGTCCTGGACGGCGTCTTCTACTACAGCGACGTCTGGCTCGACTCCGGCTACCTCGGCGAGACCGAGGGCTACTTCTTCCCTCATGCGCTCGAGGTCACCGAGCTGTTGCGTGCCGGCGAGGAGCACTGTCTTGCCGTCGAGATCGCGTGCCCGCGCCAGACCGACCGCACTTCCAAGCGTCTCGTCACGGGCGTGTTCTCTCACTGGGACAACCTCGACCCTGATTGGAACCCGGGCGGGTTGTGGCGGCCGGTGCGCATCGTCGAGACGGGACCGGTGCGGCTCGCCCGGCTTCGCTGCCTGTGCGTCGAGGCGACCGACGAGCGGGGCCGGCTGCTCCTCGACGTCACGCTCGACGCCGGTGTGGCAGACAACGGCGAGGCCGCGCCGCGTCCAGGGCGACTCCTCGCCCGTGCGACGGGCCCCGACGGTCGCCTCCTGCTCGACACGACGCGCGACGTGACGCTCGCCGGTGGCGACAACATGCTCAGCTGGACCCTCGACGTGGACAATCCGCCCCGGTGGTGGCCGCGCCGGCTCGGCGACCAGCCCCGATGCGACGTCGAGGTCGTCGTCGAAGTCGACGGCCAGCCGAGCGACCGGCGCGAGCTTCGGACGGCGTTCCGCGAAGTGCGCTGGCGACAATGGCAGCTGCATGTCAACGGGGAGCGACTCTTCGTGATGGGCTCGAACCAGGGCCCGACGCGCATGCAGCTCGGTGAGGCAAGCGCCGAGGATCTCGCGCGTGACGTGGAGTTAGCGCTCGACGCCAACCTCGACTTGTTGCGGCTCCACGCGCACGTGTCGCGACCGGAGCTCTACGACGCCGCCGACGCCGCCGGGCTCCTCGTGTGGCAGGACTTCCCGCTCCAGTGGGGTTACGCGTTCGGCATCCGCAAGTCCGCGGTCCGGCAGGCGCGCGCCATGGTCGACGTGCTCGGCCACCATCCGAGCGTCGTGTTGTGGTGCGCGCACAACGAGCCGCTCGCGGTCGACATCGAGCCCGGAAGGCCGCTCACCACCCGCGCCCGACTGCGGTTGGGCGGGTCGATGCTGCTGCCGACGTGGAACAAGAACGTGCTCGACCGCTCGATCACGCGCGCGTTGCACCGCGCCGACCCGAGCAGAACCGTCGATCCCCACTCGGGCGTGCTCCCGGGGCTGGGCAGCCCCGGGACAGACAGCCACTTCTACTTCGGCTGGTACCACGGAGCGCTCGACGGGCTCGCGCCCGCTCTGCGTGCGGTCCCGCGGCTCGCCCGGTTCGTCACGGAGTTCGGCGCCCAGGCCGTCCCCGAATCGGCCGCGTTCATGAAGCCGGAGCGCTGGCCCAAGCTCGACTGGGACCATCTCCTCGCACACCACGCGTGCCAGAAACCGATCTTCGACCGGCGCGTGCCCCCCGACGACCACGACACCTTCGACGACTGGCGCGCCGCCACCCAGGCCTACCAGTCGGCGCTCATCCAGCTGCAGGTCGAGGACCTCCGGCGGCTCAAGTACGCGCCGACCGGTGGGTTCTGCCACTTCTGCTTCGCGGACGGGCATCCCGCGGTCACGTGGTCGGTGCTCGACCACGAACGCGTCGAGAAGGCCGGATACGCGACGCTGCGCGATGCGTGCCGCCCCGTTCTACCGATGCTCGAGCCGCGCGACGGCCTCGTGCACGTGGCAAGCGAGCTCAAGGAGGAGCTGGGCGACGCGATCGTGGAGGTGAACGGTGACACGCGCCGCCTCGGGCGGTTCTCCGGCGACATCGACGCCGACGCCGTCACCTACGTCGGGCGGGTCGACCTCGACGGCGTCCGTGAGGCTTCCGTCACCCTCGAGCACCCGGCGCTGGGCCGCATCGAGAACCGCTATCGGCCCCTGCTTCTCGACTCGGTCCGGAACGAGGCGCGGCGATAGCGTTCGATCGTGGCCCGGACGGAAGACCGGACGGACAAAGAGGTCTCGACCGCAGCCCAGCGCGCCGGCGCCGACGACGCCGACCGACTGGTGAAGGACGTCGGCGCGCCCGTCCCCGAGCCCCGCCCGAAGCGACGACCGCCGTTCGTCGTCGACTTCTACCGGTCCGACATCGGCAAGAAGTGGGTCATGGCCGTCACGGGCATCGTGCTCATGGGCTACGTCTTCGCCCACATGGTCGGGAACCTCCACGTCTTCGAGGGCGCCCGGCAGATCAACGACTACGGCGAATGGCTGCGCGACCTCCTCGACCCGCCGTTCCCCCGCACCACTGCTCTGTGGCTGCTGCGGGTGACGATCATCGTGGCGCTCGCGCTGCACATCCACGCCGCTTACGCCCTCACGCGCGTGAACTGGCGCGCCCGACCACAGCGCTACCGATCGCACCGCGACTACGTGGCGGCGAACTTCGCGTCGCGCACCATGCGCTGGACGGGCATCATCGTCGGGCTGTTCCTCGTGTACCACATCCTCGACCTGACCTGGGGGGCGGCCAACCCGGGGTTCGTACGAGGCGAGGTGTACCGGAACACGGTGGCGAGCTTCGAGCGCGTGCCCGTCGCCCTGGCGTACATCGTTGCCAACATCGCGCTGGGCGTGCACCTGTACCACGGTGGCTGGAGCCTGTTCCAGAGCGTCGGCTTGAACAACCCGCGCTTCAACGTGTGGCGCCGCTACTTCGCCGTCGGCTTCTCGGTGGTGGTGACGGGCGGGTTCATCAGCGTGCCCATCGCCGTGCAGGCCGGCTGGGTGAGTTGAGAGGGAAGGGAGTTGCACCGTGATCGGTGACCTCGACGCCAAGATCCCGGAGGGTCCCCTCGCCGACAAGTGGGACAACCACCGCTTGCACGTGAAGCTGGTGGCGCCGGCCAACCGCCGGCGGTTCGAGGTCATCGTCGTCGGCACGGGGCTCGCGGGTGCGTCGGCCGCCGCCACGCTGGGCGAGCTGGGCTACCGGGTCAAAGCGTTCACGTTCCACGACTCGCCGCGGCGCGCGCACAGCATCGCCGCTCAGGGCGGGATCAACGCGGCCAAGGATTACAAGAACGAGGGCGACAGCATCGAGCGGCTGTTCTACGACACGATCAAGGGCGGCGACTACCGGTCGCGTGAAGCGAACGTCTACCGGCTCGCGCAGGTCAGCGTCGAGATCATCGACCAGTGCGTTGCCCAAGGTGTTCCGTTCGCCCGTGAGTACGGCGGGCTACTCGACACGCGCTCGTTCGGTGGCGCGCAGGTGTCGCGCACGTTCTACGCCCGCGGCCAGACCGGCCAGCAGCTGCTCCTCGGCGCGTACCAGGCCCTTGCCCGGCAGGTGCACCTCGGCAACGTCCAGTTGCATCCGCGCAGTGAGATGCTCGACCTCGTGCTGAAGGACGGGCGCGCCGTCGGTATCGTCACGCGCGACCTGATCACGGGCGAGGTGCGATCACACTCCGCGCACGCCGTCGTCGTCGCCACCGGCGGCTACGGCAACGTCTTCTACCTGTCGACGAACGCGAAGCACAGCAACGTCACCGCGATCTGGCGCGCGCACCGGCGTGGCGCGCTCATGGCGAACCCTTGCTTCACCCAGATCCACCCCACGTGCATCCCGGCGAGCGACGAGTTCCAGTCGAAACTCACGCTCATGAGCGAATCGCTGCGCAACGACGGCCGCATCTGGGTCCCGAAGAAGATCGGCGACGACCGTCCCCCCGACCAGATCCCCGAAGAGGAGCGCGACTACTTCCTCGAGCGCCGCTACCCCGCCTACGGCAACCTCGTGCCGCGCGACGTCGCGTCGCGGGCGGTGAAGCGAGAGGTCGACGCCGGGCGGGGCGTGGGGCCGATGCGAAACGGCGTCTACCTCGACTTCTCCGACGCCATCCGGCGTCTCGGACGCGCCGTCATCGAGGAGCGCTACGGCAACCTCTTCCAGATGTACGAGCGCATCACGGGCGAGAACCCGTACGTCGTCCCCATGCGCATCTACCCCGCCGTGCACTACACGATGGGCGGCTTGTGGGTGGACTACAACCTGAAGAGCAACGTCCCCGGTCTGTACGTGCTGGGCGAGGCGAACTTCTCCGACCACGGCGCCAACCGGCTCGGCGCCAGCGCGCTCATGCAAGGTCTCGCCGACGGCTACTTCGTGCTGCCCAACACGATCACCGACGATCTCGCCAACCTGCTGGGCCAACCGCCCGTGCCGACGAACGACCCGGTGTTCGCACAAACCGAGCGCGAGGTCGACGAGCGGGTGCGAACGCTGCTTGCCGTGAACGGCAGCCGCTCCGTCGACTTCTTCCACCGCGAGCTCGGCAAGGTCCTGTGGGACAACTGCGGCATGGAGCGCAGCGCCGACAGCCTGAAGAAGGCCCTGGGTGAGATCCCGCCGCTGCGCGAGGAGTTCTACGCCGACGTGCGCGTCCTGGGCGAGAACGAGACCCTGAACCAGTCGCTCGAAAAGGCGGGACGGGTGGCGGACTTCCTCGAGTTCGCCGAGCTCATGTGCCTCGACGCCCTGCACCGGGAGGAGAGTTGCGGCGGCCACTTCCGCGTCGAGCACCAGACCGAGGACGGCGAGGCGCTGCGCGACGACGAGCACTTCGCCTACGTGGCGGCGTGGGAGTTCACCGGCGTGGGCGAGAAGCCTGTCCTCCACAAGGAGCCGCTCGGGTTCGAGGCGGTCGAGCTCGCGCAGCGGAGCTACCGCTGATGGCGGACACGATGCGGGTCCACCTGCGGGTCTGGCGGCAGGCCGATCGCGACGCGGCCGGACGTTTCGAGGACTACGACCTCGACGACGTCAGCCCCGACATGTCGTTCCTCGAGATGTTCGACGTGCTGAACGAGCGGCTCATCGCCACCGGTGAAGAGCCGATCGCGTTCGACCACGACTGCCGCGAAGGCATCTGCGGCGCGTGCTGCATGATGATCAACGGACGCGCTCACGGACCCGAGCGCGGCACCGCCACGTGCCAGCTGCACATGCGCAAGTTCCACGACGGCGTCCGCATCACGGTCGAGCCCTGGCGGGCGGCCGCGTTCCCGATCATCAAGGATCTCGTCGTCGACCGCAGCGCGTTCGATCGCATCGTCGAGGCGGGCGGGTACATCACCGCGGTGCCAGGGAGCGCGCCCGACGCCAACACGATCCCGGTGCCCAAGGAGGCGGCGGACTCGTCGATGGACGCCGCCGCGTGCATCGGCTGCGGCGCCTGCGTCGCCGCGTGCCCCAACGGCGCCGCGCAGCTGTTCACTGCGGCGAAGGTGTCACATCTCGGGTTGCTGCCGCAGGGACAGCCGGAACGCTACCGGCGCGTGGTGGCGATGGTTGACACGATGGAGGACCTGTTCGGCAGCTGCACGAACCATGGCGAGTGCGAAGAGGCGTGCCCGAAGGAGATCAGCATCGACTTCATCGCCCTCCTGAACCGCGACTACATCCGCGCCAAGTTCAAGAACCGCCGGTTGATGGGGCAGACCGCTTAATGATGTGTCCCTGAAGCGCGCATAGCGTGCCTGAGGGACGCATCAAGAAGCGAGGCGTTCCCGGACGGCGCGGAAGTCGTCGACGAGGTCCTCGTATTCGGCGTGGCGTTGCTCCTCGTCGTCGATGCGAAGGATCGACGACGGATGGATCGTCGCCGTGCCGACGACACCGTCGACGAGATCGAAGAAGTCGCCCCGCTGCTTCGTGACCCGGAACTTCGAGCCGAACACGGCCTGCGCGGCGGTGGCGCCGAGGCAGCAGAGCACCTTCGGCTTCACGACCGCCAGCTCCTGGGTCCACCACTGCCGGCACGCCGCGATCTCCTTGGCGTTCGGCTTCTGATGGAGACGCACCTTCCCCTGCGGCTTCCACTTGAAGTGCTTCACCGCGTTGGTGACGTACACGCGGTCACGCTCGATCTCCGCCTCGACGAGAGCCCGGTCCAGGATCCTGCCTGCGGGGCCGACGAACGGGTGGCCGGCTTTGTCCTCCTGGTCGCCGGGCTGCTCGCCCATCAGCATCAGGTCGGCGTCCTCGGGTCCTTCCCCGAACACGGTCTGGGTGCCGAGCTTGTGCAGGTCGCAGGACTGGCACGAGGCCGCCTCCCTGCGCAGGTCATCCAGCGTCCGTCCACCCGTGGACAAGATCTCGGGCAGGACCGGCGCTCCGCTGACCTTGCTCACGCTGCTCCGATACCCGGATTTGCGAGGCGGCATACGCCCTCCGGCGATTCGTGATCGCCTACGTCGTCGCGGTCGTTGCTGGAGGGAAGCGGATGTACTCGTCGATGATCATGAGCGCCAGCTCGCGCGACGGCGGCGCGTCGCCGTTGATGCGCCCCCGCGCCCGCAGGTCGTCGACAAGCGTCGCGAGCGTGTAGTCGAGCGACAGGTCGTCGGTGTGGGTGCGCCACGCGTCCCGCTCGGCCTCGTCGGCGAAGCAGTACGCCTTCCACGAGATCGAGAAACGCAGCTCGTTCCATGCGTACCGGGCGACGACGGCGTCGCCGTCGCGCACCGACCACCGTTGATTGCCGTCGAACGTGAGCTGCATGCCCGGCTTGAGCGCCGGGATCTCGGTCTCCCCTGGCGCGACGCGGTCGACGCCGTGGAAGACGCTGTCGGTGTCGACGAGCAGCGCGGTGTTGTACGCGACCTTGTGGTCCACGGGCGGCCCGCCGGCGCCGTCGGGATAGAACGCGAACTCGCCGCCGTCGCAGTCGTGGAACCACGCCACGCCGGTCGCGATCGGCATGCGCCAGTCCTCGAACAGCTCCGAGTGTCGCATGGCGACGAGCAGCCACTGCGGGTGCAACTTGCGGTTGACGCCCCGGAACTCCGGCACGTCGGTGTGGAGCGCCAGCTCCTGGCCCGGGACCATGAGGTTGGCGAACACGATGGCGGGCTCGATGACGCGCCGACCGTGGATCTGCCGGGCCGCCTCGACGAAGCCGTCGTGGAACAGGAACGGCTCGATGCCGTCGATCAGGGTCTTGGTGCCGTAGGCGTACTCCTCACGGAAGTAGTTCGTGCGGGCGGCGAGGACGGCGATGGAGTCCTGGCCGCCGTGCATCCCGCCGGCGCGCAGGTAGTTGAGGACGGCGTCGTGACGCTGCGTCAGCCCCTCGCCAATTTCGGGCCCGCCGTCGTTCTCGGCCGAGTACATGCCGTAGCGGCCGAACCGCTCGCACACCCGCACCATGCCCTCGGCGTCTCCGTCCGAGAACAGCGAGTCGAACAGGACGTACTCGTGGTGGGCCATGACGGCGACGGTAGTCGTCAGTCTTGTTCGACGCGCTCGACGTCCAGGTTGTAGAAGGTCGGCGCCCCGTCTGCGTAGCTCATCATCTCGGCGGAGTACTGCTGCGTCTCGGGGAGGTCGTTGTTCTTCATCGCCGCCTCGTAGGACGGGAACTCGGCGACGGTGAAGAACTGGCCGGGGTTGTCGCGGTCCCTGCACGACATGACCCGAGCGGCGGTCCGCTTGCCCTCGGTCTGCTCACGCCACTTGTCGAGCACTTTCTGCATCTCGTCGAACTTCGACGTCTTGTACTGGATGACTTGGACGAAACCTGCCATGGGGATTCCTCGCTCTCTGATCGGAGTGCTGCCAGTATGCAGACCCGCTACCCCACGGCGTCAAGGGCCTGGCGCAGGTCGGCGACGAGATCCTCGGCGCTCTCGATGCCCACCGATACCCGCACCAGCGCGGGATCGCATGCCAGCGGCGAGCCGGCCGCGGACGCGTGCGTCATGCGCGCCGGGTGCTCGATGAGCGACTCGACCGCGCCCAGCGACTCCGCCAGGGTGAACAGGCGCGTGCTGGCGACGAGCTTGAGCGCGGCATCCTCGCCCGCGGCCACCAGGAACGAGACCATGCCGCCGAAGTCGCGCATCTGACGACGGGCGATGTCGTGGCCGGGATGGGTCGGCAACCCCGGGTACAGCACGCGCGAGACCGTGGGGTGCTCGGCGAGCAAGGCGGCGACGGCCCGTGCGTTCTCGCAGTGGCGGTCCATGCGCACGGCGAGCGTCCTCACGCCCCGGAGCACGAGGTAGCAGTCGAACGGTCCAGGCACCGCGCCCGCCGCGTTCTGCACGAACGCGATCCGCTCCGCGAGCTCGTCGTCGTCGACGGCCACGAGCCCGCCGACGACGTCGGAGTGGCCGCCGAGGTACTTCGTGCTCGAGTGGACCACGACGTCGGCACCGAGCGCGAGCGCCTGTTGGAGGTAGGGCGTGGCGAACGTGTTGTCGACGACGACTAGCGCGCCCCGCTCGTGCGCGAACGCGACCACGGCCGCGATGTCGACCACGGTGAGGAGCGGGTTCGTCGGCGTCTCGACCCAGACGACCTTCGTCTCGTCACGCCAGCCGGCGGCGAGCGCGTCGAGATCGGTGAGATCGAGGACCGACGACGTGACCCCGCTCGGGTCGTACACCCGCGCGATCAGGCGGTACGTGCCGCCGTAGGCGTCGGCAGGAATGATGACGTGGTCGCCGGGGTGGAGCGTGGCGCGCAGCACGGAGTCCTCGGCCGCCATGCCGCTGGCCAACGCCACGCCGTGCGCGGCGCCCTCCAGGTCGGCGATAAACGTCTCGAGCGCCGCACGCGTCGGGTTGGCGCTGCGTGCGTACTCGTAGCCGCGGTCGGCGCCTACCGCGTCCTGGGCGAACGTCGACGCCAGCGAGATCGGCGGCACGACGGCTCCCGTCGCCGGGTCCGGCTCGTGCCCGGCGTGCACGACGCGCGTCTCGACCTCGTCTCGGTCGTTCATCCGGGCGACCGGGAGGCGAGGAACGCGAGGACGTCGGCGCGCGTGAGCACCCCGACAGGATGACCGCCTTCGAGCACGAGGACGGATGCGGCACGGTCGAGCTGGCTGACGAGCGCGGAGACGGGCTCGCCGACCCCGACCATCGGCATGGGCGGGCTCATAACCTCCTTCACCGGCCGGTCGAGCACGGACGGGTCGCCGAACGCCCGGTCCATGAGCCCGAGCTCGTTCACGACGCCGCTCACCTCCTTCGCCGCCAGCGGGAGCTCGGTGGTCACGCTGACGATCACCTGCGAGATGCCGAGGTCGCGCATCGTGCCGATCGCGTGGCGGGCCGGCTCGTCCGGCGTGATCAGCACGAGGTCGGGAATTCGCTTGTCCTTCTCTTTGGCGCGCAGCACGTCGCCCGCGCACGGACCCTCGCTCGCACGCGTGAACCCGAAGTCGAGCATCCACTGGTCGTCGAAGATCTTCGACAAGTAGTTGCGGCCTGAGTCGGGCACGAGGACCACGACGACGGCGTCGGGGCTGAGCTCTTGAGCGACGACCACCGCCGCGTGCACCGCGGTGCCACCCGAGCCGCCGATGAGCAGGCCTTCCTCGCGGGTGACGCGCCGGGCCATGTCGAACGACTCGGCGTCGCTGACCTTGACCACCCGGTCGACTATCGACGGGTCGTAGGTCGACGGCCAGAAGTCCTCACCCACACCCTCGACGAGGTACGGGCGGCCGGCACCGCCCGAGTACACGGAGCCCTCGGGGTCGGCCCCGATGATCTGCACATCGGCGTTCTTCGCCTTGAGGTAATGACCGACGCCGGTGATCGTGCCGCCGGTGCCGACACCGGCGACGAAGTGCGTGATGCGCCCGGCGGTTTGACGCCAGACCTCGGGGCCGGTGGACCCTTCGTGCTCGGCCGGGTTGGCCGGGTTCGAGTACTGGTCGGGACGGAACGAGCCCGGCGTCTCGCGCACGAGCCGCTCCGCCGTCGAGTAGTACGAGTCGGGATGCTCGGGCGGCACCGCCGTCGGGCACACCACGACTTCGGCGCCGTACGCACGCAGCAGCGCGACCTTCTCCTCGCTCATCTTGTCGCTCATGACGAAAATGCAGCGGTACCCGCGCTGCGCCGCCACGATGGCAAGGCCGACTCCGGTGTTGCCCGACGTCGGCTCGACGATCGTGCCGCCCGGTTTCAGCAATCCTTCGCGCTCGGCGGCGTCGAGCATCGCCACCGCGGGCCGGTCCTTGATCGAGCCGCCCGGATTGCTCGTCTCCATCTTGGCGATGAGGTCGCACGTGAGACCGCGGCCGATGTGCGGGAGCCGCACGAGCGGCGTGTCGCCGATGAGGCCGAGAACCGAGTCGGCGACCTCCATCTCACCAGGCTCACCGGGCATCCTCGCGACGGTACCCTCCAGCTGATGCAGGAGCATTCGTTCTCGATCGTCGTGAACGCGCCGCCGAAAGAAGTGTGGGAGGTGTTCTGGTACCGCGGGGCCGACCGGCCGCAGAACAAGATCGGAACGATCGACATCTTGCACCCGGGCGACGACGTCGGGAACGGACTGGTGCGCCACTGCACCTTCCCCGTCCCGCGGTTCCTGCTGTCGGGCGGTGTGGGCCACTCGTGGGAGTGGCTCACCGAGGTCAAGCCGTACGAGTCATGGCGATATGACGCCATCGGCAAGCCGTTGTGGTCGCGAGCGGAAGGCTTTCAGCGCCTCGAGGACCTCGGCGACGGACGCACGCGCATCCACTTCACCGAGCGCTACGAGACGTTCAACCCCTGGATGCGCCGCCTCGGCCTCGAGCGCTACGTGCACAATCGGCTCTCACGCGACAACGACACGCTGCTCGCCGCCATCGAGGGCGGCATCCGCTGGCACCGCAAGCGCAGGGCCGGAGCGCAAGCGGGAACCGAAGAGGCCGCCGATTCGTCTCACCAAGTGTGAGGCGATACGCACCGCCGGCCGTAGCCCTGCTCGTGCTCGCCGCCTGCGGCGGGGGCTCGACCGGCCGGCCTGACCGGCCGGCGGCCGACCGTCCCGACGTCGCCGTCGTGCGCGTCACGATGCGGGGCGGTTTCGCGGCCGAGGCACCGAGACGCGGCCAGCCGCCACACCCGAGCGTGTTCGGCGACGGCCGCGTGATCATCCTCGGCCCGACGACGCTGGAGTTCCCCAGCCCGGCGCTTCCCAACCTCCAGGAGTTCCGCCTCACCGGTGACGGGCTGAAGCGCATCATCGACGAAGCCCGAACTGCCGGTCTGATCGACGACCCGCCCCCCGACTATGGCCACCCCGGGATCACGGACCAGCCCACGACAACGGTGACCGTGCACGCCGGTGGCACGACGCATCGCGTTGAGGTGTACGCGTTGGGCTTCACGGACGGGCTGACCGCGGAGCAACGCGAGAACCGCGAGCGGCTCAACCGATTCATCCAACTGACGGGCGACCCTGACGCGCGGCGCGAATTCGTCCTTCCTGATAGCACGCGCCGCTACGAGATGACCGCGGTCGCCGTGATCATCCGGCCGTCCGACACGACAGACGGTGAGACCCGAGCGTGGCCGCTCGGCGATCCCGCTGGTACGCAGTGCGCCGTCTTCCGCGGGCGCGACCTCACCGCGGTACTGGATGCAGCCCGAAACGCGCGCGAAGACGTCCGGTGGCTGTCGGGGAATGACAGCTACCGGCTCGTGTTTCGTCCGCTACTGCCGGACGAGAAAGGGTGCGATGACTTGCGCTAACCCGGCGGCACCTTGGTCAGGGTGGCGTAGCCGTTGGCGAGCGCGATCACGTCGTCGGCCGGGTTCTTCAGCTTGGAGGTGCAGTCCGACGGCGCCGTAATGTCGCCGCCGGTCGCCAGCGGCACCTTGACCAGGCCCCGCACCTTCCCGGTCGTGCACGTCGGCACGTTGATGTTCGCGACGTCCGTGGGCGGGACGGGGCGCTTCTTCGTAAGCGCGGTGCGGTGCTTCTTGACCCAGCGAACGGCCTCGCGCGTGCCGGCAGCGTAGTCGGGCGGTTCCCCCGACCCCTGGCTGATCGCGACGGCCGGGACACCGCGGCGCACCGCGGCCCGAGCCGCGCCGACCGTGCCCGACACGTTCACGACCGGGCCGGGGTTGGCGCCGGCGTTGACGCCAGAAGCTACGAGGTGTGGCTTCGTCTTGATCCCGCCGTCGAGCGCGAAGTTGACGCTGTCCGCGGGGAAGCCCTGCACGGCGATGGCCGGGTAGCCGCTGGCGGTCGTCGCCTCGGTCGTCGTGAGCGGCGCTGGTGACGTCTTGTCACTTTGACCGCTCTGGTTCGTGGCGGGCGCGACGACAGTCACGCGCACGCGCTCGAGTTTGCGCAGGCCCAGCACGAGCGCGTCGATTCCCGGCGCGCCCACGCCGTCGTCGTTCGTGACCAGGACCCGCAGGGTGGCGGGCTTGGGCGCGGCCTCGGCCGGGAGCGCGGGCAAGCCCATCGTGCCCGCCATCGCGATGGCGATGACGCCCCAAAGTCGTCGAAAGACAGGATGCATCGGCTCAGGTGTACCGGTCGCGGACCTCGCCGTAGGCAGAACGGATGGCCCGACGGTCCACGTTGCCGTCGGGCTCGACGACGCGACCTTTGCCGACCCCCCACGCCTTGGCCACCTCCTCGGGCGCCGCCTGGTGCAGGGTCGACGCCGCCTGCACGCAGGCGCCCGTGGCCGCGGGCTCCCCACTGATGACGGTCACGGGCGAGCCCGTCAGGTCGGCGAGCACACGCGGGAAGGCCTGCGAACGCGATCCGCCGCCGACGAGGACGATCCCGTCATTGCTGCGCAGACGCGTCCCGCTGATGCGCAGGGCGTCGAACGCGTCGAGCAACCCGCACACGACCCCTTCGACCGCGGCGCGCGCCAATTGCTCCGGAGTGACGTCGCTTCGCAGTCCGCTCAACGTGCCGGTCGCGTCGGGCATGTTGGGTGTCCGCTCACCGTCGAGGTATGGCAGGAGCACGACATCGCCCGCGCCCGGCGGCGCCGCCCGCGCGAGCTGATCGAACCGCGCGAGGTCGACTCGCAGAATTCGGGCAAAGGTCTCCAGCACTCTCGTCGCGTTGAGCGTGCACGCGAGGGGCAGGAACCGGCCCGTCGCGTCGGCGAACCCGGCAACGTAGCCCTTCCGGTCGACAACGGGCTCGTCGGCGACCGTGAACACCGTGCCGGACGTGCCGATCGAGATCGCAACCTGACCGGACGCGAGCCCGATGCCGAGCGCGGCGGCCATGTTGTCGCCGGTGCCGGGGGCGATGACCACACCATCGCGGTCGCGCACCACCTCCGTCGGCCCGAGCACCTCCGGGAGGCACGCGTCCCAGTCCTTTGCGTCGTCGACCAACGCGAGAAGGTCGGTGCGCCACTTCCCGTCTACCGCCGACCAGTAACCGGTGCCGGACGCGTCGCCCCTGTCGGTCGTGAACCGTCCACTCATGAGGAACGTGAGCCAGTCGTGCGGCAGCAGCACTCGCGCTACCCGGTCGAAGTTCTCGGGCTCGCAGCGGTGCAGCCATGACAGCTTGCTGATCGTGAACGACGCCACCGGCACCACGCCGCACGCCTCGGCCCACGCCGCCCGCCCACCCAGCTTGTCGACGAGCCAGGCCGCGTCGGCGGCCGACTCGGTGTCGTTCCAGAGCTTTGCCGGTCGGATCACCCTCGACTCCCGATCCAGCGGGACCAGTCCGTGTTGCTGGGCGGCGACGGCCATGGCCACCACCGGCGGTGCCCCGGTCTGACCGCGGGCCTCGACGAGAGCCTCCCGCCAGACCCCCGGGTCCTGCTCGCTGCGCGGTGGCGACGTCGGGGGATGCGGAGCCTGCCCGGACCCGATCAAAGCGCCCGACTCGGTGTCACGTATCTCGACCTTGGTCGACTGCGTGGACGAGTCGACTCCGAGAACGAACGCCACACCATCCTCCCTTTTGGATCTGGGCGCTTGCGACGCTATACGCGGCGGTCAGCGGACGCCGAGCAGCAGCTCGGTGACGAGCTGGTCGAGTCGCTCGTGCCCGTAGCCGCGAGCCGCGAGGGCATCGACGTCGATCTGGACCTCGCGTAGCTGCGCAACCGCCTCGGGCGAGTAGCCATCGGGGAGGATGCGCTCGGCGAGGCCGTCGGTCTGCGCCTCGAGGAGCGCGTCTGCGATCTCGGGGTCGGTACGGAACCGCGCCACCTTCTCTTTCAGGATGAGGTACGTGCGCATGCAGCCGCGCGCGAACTCCCAGACACCGTCGACGCTCTCGGTGCGGTACGCGTGCGCATCGAAGTGCCGCATCCCTTCCCACTCGGCGTCCTCGAGCAGCTTCACGAGATAGAAGGCGTCGCGGATCCCCTCCGAGCCGAAGCGGAAGTCTTGGTCGTACTTCCCGGGAACCTGCCCGTTGAGGTCGATGTGGAAGAGCTTGTCGGCCCACAGCGCCTGCGCCACACCGTGATGGACCGACAGCCCCGACATCGTCTCGTGCGCGAACTCGGGGTTGAGCCCGACCATGTCGGGATGGGCGAGCTCGTGGATGAACGCCAGCGCGTGCCCGACGGTCGGGAGAAAGAGGTTGCCGCGCGGCTCGTTGGGCTTGGGCTCGATCGCGATATCGAGGTCGTAGCCTCGGTCGAGGATGTAGTCGCAGCACAGGTTGATGGCTTCGGCGTAGCAATCGAGCGCGGTGGTGACGTCCTTGGCCGCGTCGCACTCGACGCCCTCGCGGCCACCCCACATCACGTACACGTCCGCACCGAGCTCGGCCCCGAGGTCGATGGCGTCGAACGTCTTGCGTAGCGCGTAGCGACGCACCTGCGGGTCGTTGGCCGTGAACGCGCCGTCCTTGAACACGGGCTGCGAGAACAGGTTCGTCGTCGCCATCGGCACCTTCATGTCGCTCTCGTCGAGCGCACGCCGAAACCGCTTGAGGATCTGCTCGCGCTCGGCCGTCGACGAGCCCGGCGGCACGAGGTCGTCGTCGTGGAAGTTGACGCCGTAGGCGCCGAGCTCGGCGAGCTTGTGCACCGTGTCGACGGGGTCGAGCGGCGGTCGGGTCTCGTGCCCGAACGGGTCGCGCCCGCGGTTGCCGACGGTCCACAACCCGAACGTGAAGTGGTCGTCTCGTGTCGGCGTGTACTCGTCGGCCATCGCTCGCTCCTTCGATGCGTGCGTGGAGCATCACTATGTTGCTCTGTGCACGCATCATGCTCGCGCCGTGAGTAGGGTGCTCGCCCATGACGACGACGCCTCCGCCCTCGCCGCCTCCGAGCGAACCGCCGCCCCCGCCGCCGCAACCCGCGCCGCCGCCGGCGCCGCAGCCGCCCGCGGCGTCACCGATCGAACGGTTCCGTGCCGCGTACATGGCGCGCAGCCAGGCCGACTACTACTTCGAAGGCATGGGGATGGTGATCTTCCTCACCATCATCACGTGCGGCATCTTCGGCTTCTACGTCTTCTATCAGCTCATGCGGCGCATGCGCGACCACAACCGACGCCGGCTCGACCTGCTCGAGTCCGCCACCGAGTTCGCCTGGCAGCAAGCGAGCGAACGTGGCATCGCCGAGGAGCTGCGACCGAACTTCGAGCGCATCTCGACGAACCTCGCCGTGATGCGGCAGATGACCACCGACTTCCGCGACCCCGGCGTCTGGGTCGTGATCTCGATCCTCACGACGATCGCCTACTTCGTCGGGTTCTATTTCCTCGACCAGGACCTCATCAAGCACGACCAGGCCGAGGGCGCGGTCGAAGCCGAGCTCAGCGCGATCTTCGCCCGGCTGGGCCAGAACGTCCCCGCTCCCGACCCGAGCCGCAGGAAGGGGCCCCACAACTACGTCGGCCGCATCGTCGCCAGCATCGGCAGCTGCGGCGTCTACTTCTACTGGTGGCTCTACAACATGATGGACGACGTCAACAAGCACTTCCTGTGGAACTGGCCGTGGGAAGACGCCCTCTCCAACGCGATCCAGGCCATGACGCCCGAGACAGTGTGAGCCACCGGTGACGGCAACACCCCCGCCCCCACCCGCGCCGTCGGGTGCGTGGGGCCCGCCACCAGCGGCGTCGCCCGTCGAGCGCATCCGCGCCGCGTACGCGGCGCGCAACCAGAGCGACTACTTCTTCTCGAACATCGGCCTCGACATCTTCCTGACGATCATCACGTTCAACATCTACGGGCTCGTCGTCTTCTACCAGCTGATGCGGCGAATGCGCGACCACAATCGCCGGCGCCTCGAGCTGCTCGACGCCGCCAACGAGTTCGCGTGGCAGCAGGCCAGCGAGCGGGGTATCGCCGAGGAGCTGCGACCCAACTTCGAGCGCATCTCGGTGAACCTGGGGGTGCTCCGTCTGATGACGACCGATTTCCGCGACCCGGCCGTGTGGCTCGTCATCGTCATCGGCGCCGCCGTGGTCGGGAGCGGATATCTCGGCTTCATTCCCTGGATGATCGGGCTGATCATCATCGACGGCGACCTCGTCAAGCACGACCAGAACGAAGGCGCGGTCGAAGCCGAGCTCAGCGCGATCTTCGCCCGCTTGGGTCAGCCCGTTCCGACGCCCGACCCTGCTCGCGTGAAAGGCAAGCAGACCTACCCCGGTCGCATCGTCGCCACCGTCTTCACGTGCACCATCTATGGCTACTGGTGGCAGGCGAACGCCATGCGCGACGGCAACACGCACTTCCAGTGGAACTGGCCGTGGGAGGACGCCCTCGCCGGTGCCGTGCAGGCCCTGGCGCCCGGGCAGTAGCGGAATAGACGGCCGCCCGGCGGCCTTGTTTTCCGTATGGCCGAAACGACGCAGCGACGACCCGTCGCGAATGTCATCCCCGCCACCCGGACCGTGGAGGGAGGCGGCTTCGTTGTCCGGCGGCCGTTCCCGACCGCCCGCCTCGACATGGTCGACCCGTTCCTGCTGCTCGACCACATGGGACCGGCCGAGTACGGCCCCGGCGAGGCGGTGGGCGCGCCTGACCACCCGCACCGGGGATTCGAGACCGTCACCTACATGCTCGAAGGAGCCTTCGAGCACCAGGACTCGAGCGGCGGGGGCGGCTATATCGGTCCCGGCGATGTGCAGTGGATGACGGCGGGCGCCGGCGTGGTCCACTCCGAGCTGCCGTCCGAGGAGATCCGCCGTCGGGGCGGGCGCGTGCAGGGCGTCCAGCTCTGGGTGAACCTCCCGCGCGCCGACAAGATGGCACCGCCCCGCTACCAGGAGATCAAATCCGACCAGATTCCGGTCACCGAACCCGTCCCCGGCGCCCGGGTCAAGGTGGTTGCCGGCGACGTGTTCGGCGTACACGGACCGGTCGACACCCACAGCCCGATCGTCTACCTCCACGTCACGCTTTCGCCCGGTGCTTCCCTCGATGTGCCGATCCCCCCGGGGCACCGGGCGATGGCGTACGTGATCGCGGGCCGGGGCCGGATCGGTGACGGGACCGAGGCCGCTGAATCCGAGCTCGCCCTGTTCGCCGGCGACGAGGGCAGCGTGCACCTCGCTGCGCCCGGCGACGCCGAACGCCCGCTCGACGTGCTCGTCATCGCGGGCGAGCCACTCCGCGAGCCGGTCGCGCGCTACGGCCCGTTCGTCATGAACACCCGGGACGAGATCGTGCAGGCCTTCGACGACTACAGCTCGGGTCGCATGGGCCAGATCGCCGCGACCTCATGATGCGTCCCTGGAGCAACATATCGATGCTCGAGGGACGCATCGAAAGGTAGCTAGAACAGCTCGTCGGCTTCGTGGGCGGAGATGTCGCCTTCGAGCTCGTCCTCGTCTTCGCCTTCTGTTGACGGAGCGGCGCCGAGCTCGCGCTCGAACTCCTCGAGGTCGGTGACGATGCGATCGACATCGTCCTGGGCCCGGGCGATGCGCGTCCGGCACAGCTTGATGAGCTCGCTGGCCCGCCGGACGCGTTCGGCGAGCACGTCGACGTCGAGGTGGTCGCCCTCGAGCTGGTCGAGGATCTCGTCGAGCTCGGTCATCGCCTCGGCGTAGCCGAGCTCGTCGCTCCCGTTCCCGTCGCGCTTCTTGTTCATGGCTCGCGCCTGTCTACCTCTTCCACGACACTGGCGGCCGTCCCGTCGGCGAACTCCGTCACTACTCGCTCGCCGGCGGTCAACCTGTCAACGCGCTTCACCACGCGGCCGTCGCGGTCGCGGGTGATCGTGTAGCCGCGCTCGAGGACTCGGGTCGGGTCGAGTGCACGCAGCCGCGCCTCAGACGTGTCGAGCCTGCGGCCCTCGGCGCGCGCGATCCGGGCGCCCGCCGACGAGAGCCGGCGCTCGGTGCCGTCGATCTCGGCCGCCGCGTGCTTCGCGGCGCGGGTGCCGAGCTCCTCGGCGCGGCCGCGGTGGCGTTCGAGGACGGCGAGCTCGCGGCCCAACGCGATCGGCGGGCCGCGCCGGGCGCGGCGGGCACAGTCGCTCAGCTCGCGCAGCGCGAGCACGCAGTTCGACCGCGCGTTGTGCACGACCCCGCGGGACACTCCGTCGAGCCGGTCGACGAACTCGGTCACCCACTCCACCATCGCCTGCCCACACGCGGTGGGTGTCTTGTACGACGTGTGCGCGACCTCGTCGGCGACGGTGCGGTCGATCTCGTGGCCGATGCCGGTGAGCACAGGGACCGGCATGGCGGCGATCGCCCGGGCGACGCCCTCGTTGTCGAAGGGCGCCAGGTCGGCGCGCGAGCCGCCGCCGCGCACGATGACGACGGCGTCGAGCACGGCCGAGAGGCGCGCCATGCGCCGCAGCGCCCAGACGACTCGGCGGGGGGCGTTGGCGCCTTGCACCTGCACGTCGCAGCCACCGACGCGGAAGGCGAAGTTGCTGCGGCCGAGCTCGGCGAGGAAGTCGTGGTAGGCGGCGCTGCCGGCGCTCGTGATGAGGCCGACTCGCAACGGCACTGGTGGCAGGTCGCGCGCCGCGTTGGCGCGGAGCAACCCTTCGGCCTGAAGGGCGCGCAGCACGCGCTCGCGATTCGCAGCGAGCGCGCCGGCGGTGAAGACCGGGTCGATCCCGGTCATGATCAGCTGCAGCCGGCCCGTCGGCGGGTACACCTCGATGTGACCCTTGACGCGCACCTCGACGTCGTCGGCGAGCTCGACTCCCGGCGTCTTGCGCAGCGCCGCCCGCACGGTCATGAGGTGGGTTCGGAACAACGCCACGTCGAGTGCGGCCTGCACCCGATCGCGCCTCTCGTCCTTCTCGACTAGCTGGAAATACACGTGCCCGGCCCGTGACTGACGCAGCCCCTGCACCTCACCCCGCACCCACACGTTCTCCGGGACGGCCTCGCGGAGGGCGTCACGGATGACCGTGTTGAGCTCGGTGACGGAGAAGGTGGGCTCGTCCATCGCCGCCAGTCTGGCCCACCCCGGTTCGTGAAGGACTTCTCATCTCGCGCTCATGGCGCCGGCAGATCCGTGGGGCAGAAAGGAGACCGCGAGATCCGGGCAGGGCTCGGAAGACCCCCAGGAGGTGGGCTCCATGATCCAGTTCTTCAAACGTCACCGGGTGCTCCAAGCCGTGCTCGGTGGCACGGCAGCAGTCGGCGCGGGCACCGCCGCCGGCCAGGCGGCCCTCGGCCACGACTCGCCGTCACCGCCGAAGAAGGTGCCGGTCGGCGAGCCGACGAAGCTCGACATCGAGGGCGCGCGGGTCGAGGTGCCGGTGACGGCCGAAGTTCCGGCGGCGACACAGCTGCCACCCGACCAGCTCGACCAGCCCACGGCGAACGCGGCGGCTCAGAGCACGCCGGCGACACCGGATACGACTGTGGTTACCGCCTCGCCCAACACGACGGCCAACACCGTCTCGGTCAACACCACTGCGAACACCGCGAACACCGTCTCGGCCGATGACGTCGACCACCGCGGGCCCGGCCCCTCGGGCCATGACGGCGGCGACCACAGCGGTCCCGGCCATGGCGGTGACGCCGGCGCCGATCACAGCGGCCCTGGCGGCGGCGCCGACAGTGGTTCCGGTAGCAGCAGCTCCGGCAGCGGCGGCTCGGGCAGCAGCGGCTCGGGCAGCAGCGGCTCCAGCAGCAGTGGCTCGGGCAGCAGTGGCTCGGGCAGCAGCGGCTCGGCCGGTGGTGGCAGCTCCGGCAGCGGTGGTGGCGGCGGTCACTGACGGGAGCGGCCGGCGGCTCCCGCCCGACCCCGAGTTGCCGGGAGTCGCCGACTTGCTCGCCGACGCGCCCGAGGTCCTGGCCGGCTTCCTCGCCGCTCAGAGGTGGGCACTGCACGATGCCCGACCGGTCCAGGTCCTGTACCGGCCGGGTCGCTCCTGCGACGTCCGCTACCAGGCCCGGGCGCGCCACCCCGACGGGGCGCTGCGCGCCCTCAGCCTCGTGGTCGAGACCCGCGCCCGCCCCCGCACGCCGTCGCCACCGCCCGCATCCTTCGGCGAGCGCTACCGCCTGCCCAATCCCGTCACCGGACCCTTCGTTGCCCGGCCTGATCGACGCCGCCTCCGGCCCGGTCGTCCGCGAGGCGCTGGCGCGGACCGGGCGCCGCGCCACGGCGGTCGCCGTGCAGCCACTCCGGTACCGGCCCCGGCGCCGAGCCGTCTTCCACTACCTGACGCTCGACCGAGGGCGCAGCGACGCGCTGTTCGGCAAGGTTCTCCGTCCCCGCAAGGCCGAGGCCATTCTCGGTGCTGCGCCCCATCTCCGCGGACGCCGTTGGTCACGCCGGCGACTGCGCGTTTCCCTCCCGCTCGACGACAGCACCGACGGCGCACTGCTGTTCACGCCCCTCGGCGGGAGGTCGCTGCGCGACCTCCTTCTGACCGGAGGATCACTCCCCGCCCCCGAGCGGCTCGCGGGCGTGCTCGACGACCTGCCCCGGCTCGTGGGCAACGGCAGCCCGCCCGCCCCGGGCTCGCCAAAGAACCCGGTCCGGATGGCCGAGCACGCCCGCACGCTACTCACGCGCGTCGTGCCCAAGGCCGCGGCCGACGTGCATCGCGCCGCCGACGCCATCGTCGAACGAGCCCAGCGCGACGACACCGCGCTTCCCGACCGGCTCGTACACGGCGACCTGTACGAAGCGCAGGTCTTCGTTGGCGAGGACTACTCGATCGGGCTGATCGATATCGACGACCTCGGCCCGGGTGATCCGGTCCTCGACGCTGCGAACTTCTGCGCCCACCTCATCGCGCTCGGTGCTTCGGTGCCGGAGGCGTGGGCGCCGCTGGTGGCGTACCGCGAGCTCGTGCGCGACGCGTTTCTGGCCCGGCTCGACGTCCCGCCCGCCGCTCTCGCGTGGCGCGAGGCGCTCGCGCTCCTGCTGCTCGCGTCGGGCCCGTTTCGGGTGCTCGAGCCGAACTGGCCGGCGGAGGTCGGCCGCCGCGTCAAGATCGTCCTCGCGTTGCTCGACCGGGACTGAGACAGGAGGTCCGATGTCCCACGTGCTGCTCGTCGAGGACGACCCTCGGATCCGTGAGATCGTCGAGCGCGGCTTGGGCGCCCGAGGCTTCACCGTCACGTCGGCCCCCGACGGGCCGGCCGGCGCCGACCTGGTGACGAAGCTCGAGGTCGACTGCGTGCTCCTCGACCTCATTCTCCCGGGGCAGGATGGTCTCGAGGTCCTCGAGCACATTCGGGCCGTGAAGCCGCGCCTGCCGGTGATCGTCCTGACGGCGCTCGACGACGCCGGGTCCAAGGTCGGTGGTCTCGACGCCGGCGCCGACGACTACGTCACCAAGCCGTTCGTCATCGAGGAGCTGGCGGCGCGCATCCGCGCCCGTCTGCGCTGGCGCGACGAGGACCGCTCGCAGCTCAAGGTGGGACCGGTCACCGTCGACCTCGTGGCACATCGCGCCGTGCTCGAAGGTCGCGAAGTCCCGCTGTCCGCGCGCGAGCTGACAATGCTGGCCACGTTCGTGCAGCACACCGGGCAGGTGCTGTCCCGGACGCAACTCCTCGACCTCGTCTGGGGCATCGACTTCGATCCCGGATCCAACGTGGTCGACGGCTACGTCGCCGCCCTCCGCCGAAAGATCGGCGCTCCGTTTATCGAGACGGTGCGCGGGCTCGGCTACCGGTTCGTCGTCCCCGACAACGCCGAGGAGCACGCCCGATGAAGATCGCAGTGGGTGTGCTCGCAGCGGCGGTGCTGTTCGTCGCCGGCGTACTGATCGGCACGGGTGGCGGCACATCGACCTCGCACGCCCAGCGCGTCGTCGAGCTCGGCCGCGCACCCGTGACCGCGCCACCGAACAGCGGCGCGCCGGCCACCGGCACGCCGTCCACGGGCGCGCCCGGGACAGAGGCACCGCCGAGCACGGCTGGTCGTCCTGCGACTTCGACGCCGCCCACCAGCGCGCCCCGGCCGCCGGAGACGGTCGAGCGCCGCGTCGAGTACGGCGGGCTCGACGACTACGGCGGCAACAGTGGCAAGGGCTCGCCCGGTTCCGGGTCGGGCTCCTCAGGGTCCGCGGCGACGGGCTCGGGATCGTCGGGCTCCGGGAGCGGTCGTTGAGCCCGAGGGTGGGATCCGACCTGACCGGCCGGGTCCTCGAGGGCCGTTACCGCATCGAGTCACGCACAGGTGATGACGAGACGGGGACGCTCTACCGCGCGACCGACAACGTGCTGACGCGGCCGGTGACCGTCAAGGTGGTCGATCCGCGCCTCGCGGCCGACCCGGGGTTCGTCGCCCGCTTCGAGCGACAGATCGAAGCCTCGGCATCGGCCCGAGATCCCGCAGTTCCGACCGTCTACGACATCGGGCTCGACGGCGACGTCCACTACATCGTCACCGAGTACCGAGGCGCCGGCGACGCCGCACCCACGGTGACCGCGCCAACCGTGACAACCCAGAGCACAGCGCCGGCTCCGCAACCGGAACCGAAGACCGCGCACCCGCGGCGGGCCCGGACATTGCCTCTCGGCGTACGCGTCGTCGGCATCTACTTCCTCCTGCTCGCGGCCACGCTGCTCGCCGTCGGAGCCGTGACCATCCGCCTCACGCGCAATCACTTGAACAACGAGCTCGAAAACCGGCTCAGTGCCGCGGTCTCGTCGTTCCAGACCGGCCCGGCGACGCGCGTATCGCGCGCTGCGGACCTCGCCGCCCAGGCGCGGACCTGGCTCGCGGCCCAGGCGTTACCGGCCGACGAGGTCGTGGCGGTTCGCACCTCAGCCGGCGAGGTGCTCACCAGCACCGGCGGTCTCGACCTCCAGCGCGTCGCGCAGAGCCGGGAGCTGCTCACGTCCGACGTGTCCGGGTGGCACACGGTGGACGGGCCCAACGGCTCGGTCCGCGCGCTCACGGTCCCGCTCGAACGGAACGGCCAACCGGCGGGCACGATCGTCGCCGCCGCCGAACGGTCATCCGTCGACCGCACACTCGACGCGCTGCTGTCGTCGGTGGCGTGGGCGAGCGCCATCGGACTGGCGCTTGCCACGCTGCTCGCGCTGGCGTTCCTCCGCCGCACGCTCCGGCCCCTGGCTCGCTTCTCGCGTGAGGTGGGGGCCGTGGAGGAGAGCGGCGATCTCACCCGCCGTGTCGACCACGACGGGCCGCGGGACGAGGTCGGTCGACTGGCAGAAGCGTTCAACCGCATGCTGGCGAGTCTCGAGGAGGCGTTCCGGTCGCAACGGCGATTCGTGTCCGACGCGTCACACGAGCTGCGCACACCGCTCACGGTGGCGCGTGGCCAGCTCGAGCTGCTCGCCCAGGAGCTCCAGAGCGCGGACGCGCGCGGTTCGCTCGCGGTCGCGGTCGACGAGATCGACCGGATGGGCCGCATCGTCGAGGACCTGCTGCTGCTGGCACGTCTCGACGAAGGCCTGCCGCTCAAGCGCGAGCCGGTCGAGGTCGAGCTCGTGCTCGAGGAAGCGTTGCTGCGCGCGACGGTCGCGACACGCCGCCGAATCGTCGTGGAGGCGGAACCCGGGCTATGCGCGCTCGCAGATCACGACCGGCTCCTTCAGGTCGTGTCCAACCTGGTGACGAACGCGATCGAGCACGCGGGTGAGGATACAGACATCACGCTGTCGACCCGTCGGTCAGGGGGGCGGGTCGTCATCGAAGTGCACGACACCGGGCCGGGCATCGCTCCCGAGGACCTGCCGCACGTGTTCGAGCGCTTCTATCGCGGCGCGTCGCGCGCTCCGACCTCGGTGGAGCCGGCCTGGGCTTGGCGATCGCGGCGTCGCTCACTCGGGCGATGGACGGCGAGATCGACGTGCAGTCGACGCCCGGCGCGGGCACGACGGTCACCGTGTCCATTCCCGCGGCGGCGACCGCCTGACTACTTCTCTGGGAACCGTTCCAGCACGCGCTCGCGAGTGGGGACTCGGAACACGATGTAGCCGACACCGATCGCCAGCAGTGCTGCGATGGCGACGGCGATCACGACCCGATCCCGCGTGAGCACGATGCTCAGCGTTCCGAACGCCAGCATCATGGTGATGGCGAAGGCCTTCGCCCGGCGTGACATGCCGAGGCCGGCGCGGTAGTCGCGCACAGCCCGTCCCACGTGCGGCAGGTCGAGCACCCACCGTTCGAACCGCGGGCTCGAGCGCGCGAAGCACGCGGCGGCGATGATGAAGAACACCGTCGTCGGGAGGCCGGGGACGACGACGCCGATCGAGCCGATCGCCACCGAGACCCATCCGGCGACGAACCACATCCATCGCACCGGCCTCGAGCGGACGCGAGCCCGTGCGGTCGCCACGTCGGCCGCCCGTTCGCTCACCGGAGGAGCGCGGCGATGTCGACGCCCGTCCCCACAAGGAGGAACACGAAAACCGTGCCGCCGATACCCGCGTACCACCAGCGCCACTTGTGGTCGGCGGCGAACAGCCGGCGCATGGCGAAGAAGATCGCCGTCATGGAGACGACGCCGAGGACGAGGCCGATGGCGGGGGCGACCCGGCCCGAGACGCCGGCGCCGAGCCCCACCAGCGGGATGAGCACGTAGGTCAGCAGGCACCGAACCGCCGAGATGGCGATGGAGCGGCTGAACGCGTTCTGGGCGCCGAGGATGCTGCCGCGCGGCGCGTCCTCGGGGAGCCGTAGCAGCCGCCGCATGCGCCGGTCGGCCTCGGAGCGCGTCGGCGCCGTGAGCGGAGCGGACGTCGCGATCGGTTGGGTCATCGACGCACACGGTACGCCCGCGAGGCTGCACGCCTCGCACCGCGCGTCACTCGGCGCCTGCTCGTCGCTCGAGCCCGAGCCACAACTGCCTTCCCAGCGGGGCCTCGGCTTCCTCGGCGAGGTGCGCCACGAGGCCGGGGGTGCGGGCGACGAGCGCGAACCCCCGGACGCTCGCCGGCGGCACGCCGATGTCCGCGAGCGCGGCGCCGCCCGCTCCGGCGCCGTTGATCGGGAGACGGCGGCCGCTGCGCTCCGCGTACACCTCGGCGACGACAGCCAGGAGCCGGAGGTGGGGCCCGAGCAGTCCCTCCTCAGCGGCGAGCTCGTACAGCCGCGGCGTGCGCGGGTCTTCGGTGCGGTGGACGGGATGCCCGAGGCCGGGGACGCGCAGGCCCGCGGCGCGGCGGGCGTCGACGGCGGCCTCGGCGATCTCCCGCAGCTCACGATGCGCTCCTGAGCTTCGCTGAGCGAAGTTGAGGAGCGCATCGGCGAGGAACTCGGCGGTGTCGCCGGTGGGGCCGAGAAACACGCTGCCCGCGCCGAGCAGCCCGGCCGCCACCGCGCCCTGCACCGCCTCCGGCGCGCCCGTGTACGTCAAGCGCGCCGCGAGCGCGCTCGGTGTGAGGCCGTGATCCGCGAGCGACACGAGCACGGCGTCGAGCATCCGCCGTTCGCTCGGGGTGGGCTCGCGGCGGGTGACGAGCAGGTAGGCGAGCTCGGTGAGCGTGAGGTGTCCCATGATCTCACTGGGAAGATCGCGACCGGCGACGGTGATCCGGTCGGCGGACGCTGATCCGATCCACGTGCGCAGGGGCTCCGGCTCCGGGCGTGTCATCAGACGTCCTCCATGTCGATCTCGTCGCGGGTGCGTTCCGACGGCAGCTGGTGCTTCGCCAGTCGACCGGTCGGCGTGTGCGGCAGCTCGCTCAAGACTTCGTAGTAACGGGGCACCTTGAACCGGGCGAGGTGCTCGCGCGCGAACGCGTGCAGCGCCCCGACGTCGACAGTGCGCTCCGGCGCCGGCACCACGAACGCCTTCACGTCTTCTTCCGACAGCTCCGACGGAACGCCGACCACCGCGGCCTCGGCGACGTCGGGATGGCGCTCCAACGCGGCCTCGACTTCCGCCGGCGACAGGTTCTCGCCCCGGCGGCGGATGACCTCCTTCTTCCGCCCGACGAACGTGTAAGTGCCGTCCCCGTTGTCGCGGACGAGATCACCCGTGCGCAGCCAGCCGTCGGCGAGCACCGCGGCCGTCTCGTCGGGCATCTCGTAGTACCCCCGCATGATCGCGGGGTTGCGCAACTCCAGCTCCCCGACCTCGCCGGCCTCGACCGCGTGACCGTCGGCGATGACGCGCGCGTCGTTTACGTGCCCGAGCTCGGGATGCTGGCGCGCCGCGCCCAGCGTCCCGTACGGACGTGAGCCGTGCGGCCACACGAGGCCGTACGGCGTTTCGGAGAGCGCGTAGCCGCACACCACCTCCAGGCCGAGGCGCCGCTCGATCTCGAGCTGGCGTACCCGATCAGGCGAGGGGCCCGTGTAACACAGACGCAGCGGCGTCTCGGCGTCGTCGGGACGTTCGGGCTGGCGCATCAGGATCTCCACCATCGCCCCGATCGCGTTGAACTCCGTGGCCCCGAAGTGGCGCGCCGCGTCGAGGAAGGTCGACGCCGAGAACGCCGGCAGCAGTACGACGCTCGCCCGGGCCGCGACCGAGCCGAGCACCGAGTACGCCGGCGCATTGATGTGGAAGAGCGGCAGCGAGGTCATGAGACGGTCCTCGCTCGTCAGCCGCAGCCAGTACGGGAACCCCTCACCGGCCATCACGTAGGCGAGGTGCGTCTGCATGACCAGCTTCGAGCGGCCCGTGGTGCCCGACGTCGGGATCATGACGGCAACGTCGTCGGGTTCGACGTCGGCGGGACCTCGGCCGTCGGGCTGAGTGCCGAACAGCTCGTCGACATCCAGCCAAGTGGCCGCGGCCGTCGTCTCGCGCAGCGTCGCGTCGACGGTGGGCGCGAGGTCGTCGTCGGTCACCACTGCCCGCGGCTCCACCTGCGTCACCAAGCCGGCCAGCTCGGCGGAGGAGCTCTTGGGGTTGACCGGCACCTGGACGGCGCCCACCTCCATGAGCGCGAGCCAGCTCAGCAGGAATTCGGGTCTGTTCTTGGCGGTGACCACGATCCGGTCGCCTTTGCCCACGCCGGCCGCACGCAGGCCGCTCGCGGCGCGCGCCACGCGCTCACTCGCCTGGGCGTACGTGTAGCTCATCCCCTCCGCGAGCAGCCACGTCATGCCGCCGGCGTCGTCGACGGCCCGCCGGAACAGGACGGGGATCGTGCGGATCAAATGGGGAAGAAGAGCGAACGGAAGTTGCTTGCGACCTGCGGGTCGCCGCGCACCGTGCCGCCGTTGATGCGCCCGTAGCCGGTCAGCACGAGCGTCGAGGGGTCGAACTCCAGGATCGCGGCGCAGTCCTCGATGCTGCCGGGACTGAACTGCACGCCTTCGCTCGAGACGTCGGCGCGCATCTCGCCGCCGTTTTGGCCCGAGGTGCGGATCCCGACCGAGTAGGGCTGCTGCACGCCACCGGTGTCGGCGGTCGCGCTCCACAACACGAAGATCACCGGTACGAGGAGGTCGGCGGCGTCGCCCGACAGCATGTGCGGCCGGTCCGTGCCTTCCTCCACGTCCCAGCGGTGGACGGCGTAGTCCACCATTTGGAACATGGGATAGAACATCGCCGGCAGCGGGCCCATGTACTTGTGCGGCGGCATGAGGCCGGTCCAGTCCTCCGCCGATAGCGAGGTGAACTCACCCATCATCCGGTCGGCGTCGTCGCGCAAGCGCTTCAGCAGGACGTCTTGCGGCAACGCACCCAGCTCCCGCGCGTTCTTGTCCGCCAGCGCCGGCATCGCCCGCAACCCCAGGGGTTCGGGCATGGCGTCGCCACTGCGGGCTGCCGCGAAGGCCGGGAAATAACCCTCGGTGGCGTCGACGAGATGGCCCATCACGTCGCACGTCTGCCAGCCCGCGCACGCCGTCGCTCCCTGCCACCGCGCCGGGTCTGCGGCGAGGGTGAACGTCTCGTCCATCTCGTCGCGCAGCACGCCGAGCACGCGGTCCTTGCTGGCGGGGTCTTGGAAGTTCCAGGTCGGATCGGTCGCTGCCATCGCTCCCCCTCCCGGCGATGCGTTGTCCTGCGCGCCGATCGTACGCCCGGAGGTTCGCGATGCGCCTCGCGGCTACCTCTTCAGATAGTTCTCGAGGAACGCCACCGTCTGGTCCCAGACCCGGTTCGCGTAGGCGCGCGCGTGAGCCTTGCCGGGCAAGATGATCTCCTGGTTCGCCACGCCGGCTGTGTCGAGCGCCGCCTTCATCGAATCGGCCTGTGACTGGGGCACGAGCTCCATCGTCGAGTTGACGATCAGCATCGGTGCGTCGCTCTTGTCTACGTGCGTGATCGGCGACGCCTCGGCGTACTTGTCGGGGCAGGCGTCGGACGTGCAGCCGAGAAACGTCGGGACCGCGCCCGCGGCGGCGGGCGTCGACGGCGGGAGGGTGCCGAGGGGCCGGAGGTCCATCGGACCCGACCACGACACGCCGGCGGCGATGCGGTGCCCGCGGCTGAGCGCGCCCTCGCCGACGGTGGCGAGCATGCCGGTGAGGTGCGCGCCCGCGGAGCCGCCGAGGGCGCCGATCCGCTTCTGGTCGACGCCATAGTCCTTGGCGTGCTTCCGCACCCACTCGACCGCGGCCTCGACGTCGTCCACGGCAGCCGGGTACGGGTGGTCGGGTGCGAGCCGGTAGTTGACCGAGAAGGCGACGAAGCCGCGCCGGGCCAGCTGGTTGCCCTGGTCGGCGAAGGCCTGCTTGCCGCCCATCCTCCAGCCACCACCGTGGATGAGGACGACCGCGGGGCGGTCCTTGCCCTTCTTCGCGGGCTGGTACACGTCGAGCGCGAGCTTCTCGCCGTCGACGGTTCGGTAGGTGACGTCGCGCTTGACCTTCACGTCGTCCGCAGCGCCGGCCGGAAGGGTGAGTGCAACCGTTGCAAACAACGCCACGGCCGCAATCGCCGCACAACTCAACCGGCGTCGTGGCTTCATGATCCCAGAGTCGCTCACGCGGATGATGGGTGTCTCAGCGGAGTGTCAGCAGGCCGTCAGGAAAAGCGAGCAGCTGCGAAGGCTAGGCCGACACCGCTGAGCATCGTCGGCACGAACCACAGAATCGTCCGGTTGATCTCGCGATGGACCTGAGTCACCAGACGGTGTTCGAGCGCGTCCAAGCCCAGGTCCAAGTCCCTCTTCGTCGCGATGTCAGCCCAGCCAACGGGCGGGAGGTGCTCCATCAGTGCGTCAGCAGTCCGCGCACCGAGGACTTCCTCGAGCCGCTCGTACATCTGGCGTCGGCTCCGTTCGATCTGCATTGTGGCACGGGGATGTGCCAGCAACGCCGCAGTAGCCTGCTCTCGTGACCGAGACCGAGACGCTGACACCGACGGAGGCGCCCGAGCGCGCGCCGACCGACGAAGGCGACCACGACCGCTTCGCCCACTACGCCAAGAAGGATCACATCGCTCGGGCGTACGTGACCGGCGAGGCGATCGTCGCCCTGTGCGGCAAGAAGTGGGTGCCGACCCGCGACCCGTCTCGCTACCCGGTCTGCCCGACGTGCAAGGAGCTAAAAGAAGCCGGCTGGACGATCCGCTGACCTCCGCGACTTCAGCTCTAGACCGTCACGGGCCAGCGCGGTCGCCTCGACCGGCGTCGTGCGTGACGAGCTCCTCGAACAGCGCTCGGTACGCGATCACGGCTCGGCGCAGATCGTCGGTCGAAGCTTCGCCGGTGGTCGTCTTCGTGTACACGGTGTGCGCATCTCGGTAGTTTCGTACGACGTCCGGGTGATCGACCGACACGAGCTCTGACTTCGATTCGAAGTCGTCGACGGGATAGCCGCGGTCGCGCATCGCTTGTGTGATGAGATCGTCGGCCTCCACGACCACGACTTCGGGCCGATCGGCGAACCGGTTCTGAAGTTGATTCCACTGCGCGGAATAGCGTGCTCGCCCCGCTTGCGTGAGTGGCCGAATCGGCAGCGCCTGACGACGCTCGGCGCGTTTGGCAGGTTCGCTCTCGGCTCTGCGACGACTTCTTTCGGGCGGGAAGCTGCGGTCGTAGGCGGGACCGAACCAGTCCCGTAACTCGCGCCTCCGTTGTTGGGTCCGAACGCGCAAGAACACGATTGCGGCGAGGACAACGATCGCGGCCGCGATCACAATCCATACCCACGTGTTCATGACGATTTCCCCCCTCGAATGACGCGAGCGCGCGTGTACCCGTGACGCGCGCTAAGGAAACGACCGGCGCGTCGCGGCCGCGTAGTTCGAGGGTGTTTGTCCAAGGTCGTGCCGTTGCGCCGTCGAGGCGGGGCAGGATCGTTCAGATCGCGGTGGTGTGACGCGGCTCGTACAACAGGACCTCGAGGCCCCCGGGGAGCACCATCGTCATCACGATCCCGAAGCCCCGGTCCTCGGGCTCACCGCGGAACTCGATGCCCTTGGCGCGCAGCTCGGCCACCGTCTCGTCGAGGTCGTCGCACATGAGGGTGAACTCGTGCGACGGCGTCTCGGCCGGGTGCACGCCCAGCTCGGCGGGAGGCAACGCGAAGATGAGCCATCCGTCGTGGGCGTCGACGTACTTCCATCCGATCACGTCGCGCAGCACGGCCCGCAGCTCGTCGGGCTGTGACGTATAGAGCAGGACGTGCGCGCCGGTGATAGCCATCAGCCCAGCCGCACAGCAGTCAGCAAAGCTCCCGCGAAGACAACGGCGGTGCTGACAATTGTGAAGAGGACCGGTTTGGTCTGTGCGCTGAAAGCGGTGATGAGTTCCCCGCGAAACGCCGCAATGAGCTCGTGCTTCATCGTCGTCATGTCGGCGCGTAGCAGCGCGAGGTCATCCTTCGTGGCGAGGTTCGTTGTGTCGACAGAGCTCACTGCGGCGATGAGCGTACCTGCGTCGCCCGGGCCGAGGACCACGACGAGGTGATTGGGAGCCGATCGATCGCTCCAGTGTCGGGAGCCATGTGTCCCCTCCTGTGCAGTCCGTTGTGGGAGGGGAGCCTTCGACGCCCAGCTCCCGAGGCGTGCGCCGATGGTACGACGAGGGTGCGACAACAACCTGCCTGACATACCCGTCAGCGTTGCGCGAGGCTGACGGCCCGATGGCCGGCGCGCTCGACGGTATTCGCATCCTCGATCTCTCGTGGGGCATCGCGGGGCCGCTCGGCGTGCTGCTGCTCGCCGAACAGGGCGCCGACGTCATCAAGGTCGAACCACCCGGTGGCGACCCGTTTCGCGCCTACGACGGCTACAAGGTGTGGACGCGGTCGCGCCGCTCGGTCACCTGCAACCTGAAGTCCGACGCCGGTATCGACGCGTTCCGCAATCTCGCCGCCACTGCCGACGTGCTCGTCGAGAGCTTCCGCCCAGGCGTGATGGACCGACTCGGCGTCGGCTACGACGTGCTCCATGCCGAGCTCCCCCGCCTCGTGTACTGCTCGGTGCCGGCGTACCCGCCCGGGCACCGTCTCGCGCACCGCCCCGGCTACGACGCGCTCGTCCAGGCGGCGTCGGGTCAGCAGTGGGAGCAACCCGGGTGGCGGCCGGGACCGATCTTCTTGCACATGCCGATGCCGAGCATGGGCGCGATCTTCCTCGTCCCGACTGGGATCCTCGCGGCGCTGCTGGCGCGTGAGCGCACCGGCGGGGGTCAGCAGGTGTCGACGAGCTTGCTGCAGGGCGCGTTCTTGTACACGACCCAGATCTGGCAGCACATCGAGAAGGCGAACGCCGCCTTCCACGACCTGATGGGCAAGAGCTACCCGCCCGGCGTGCACCAGGGGATGATCTTCGAGTGCGCCGACCGCGAGTTCGTGCACGTGAGCGTGATGAGCGGTCTGCCGCCGAAGAAGAGCATGGACGAGATCCTCGGCGTCGAGCCGCTTCCGGTCGAGCAGCTCGAGGGGTTGCTGCCGATCGAGCAGCACAATCTGATGAACGACCGGCGCCGCGATGCGTTCAAGGAGCGCAAGCGCGACGAGCTCGTCAACGAGTTCCACGAGAACAACCTCGCGGTCGAGGCGATCATCACGATGGAGGAGGCGCTCACCCGACCGCACCCCCAGCTCGACGCGAACGGGATGGTGGTCACGGTCGACGACCCCGACCTCGGGCCGCTGATCCAAGTGGGCGTGCCCATCAACCTCTTCGGAACGCCGGGCGAGATCCGCGGACCGCAGCCGCGCGTCGGACAGCACAACGTCGAGATCTGGGCCGAGGTCGGCGTCGACGTCGGTGCGGTTACGGGGAGCGCGACGTGAGGGGCTCGGCGTCAGCCGAGGCGGCCCGCCGTGAACGCGAGTGCAAGGCCGACGACCATGGCAGACCCGAGGAATGCCGTCTGGATCCGGAAGCGTCGTTCGATTTCGGCGAGCAGACGTTGCTCGAGAGCTCCCAGCTTCGCGTCCAACACCGTTTTCGTCAGCAGATCGTTCGGCGCGCCCGACGGCCGATCGTTCACACGGTAAGCGTATCGCCGGGCTCTGACATCAATCTCGTGCGCGAAGGATGTGTGACGTGACCGAACCGCCCGAGGACCGGGGTCCGCTCGACAGGCTGCGGCTCATCGACTTCGGCCAGTACCTCGCGGGGCCCTTCGGCCCAATGATCCTGTCCGACCTCGGCATGGACGTCATCAAGGTCGAGCCCGTCACCGGCGACGGGATGCGCATGGCGGGCAAGCCGTTCTTCGGCTGCCAGCGCGGCAAGCGTGACATCGCGCTGAACATCAAGACGCCCGAAGGCCATGACATCGCGATGGAGCTCGTGCGCCGGGCCGACGTCGTGCACCACAACATGACGAAGGGCACGGCGGCGAAGCTCGACCTCGACTACAAGGCGTGCAAAGCGGTGCGGCCCGACATCGTGTACTGCAACACGTACGCGTACGGGCTCGAGGGACCGCTGTCGCACTTCGGCGGTCTCGACCCGCTGTACCAGGCGGCGACCGGCCTCGAGTACGAGGCTGGCGCGACCGAACACGGCCACGACCCGCTCTACTACCGCTTCGGCATGTGCGACGCCGCCAACGCGATGCTGAGCGTCGTCGGCGTGCTCGCCGGGCTCGTGCACCGGGCCCGCACCCGCGAGGGCCAGGAGCTGTGGACGAGCCTGCTCGACGGCGGAGCGCTATTCGCGTCGGACGCGATGGTGCGCCCCGATGGCACGCCGGTCCCACGGCCGAGCCTCGACGCCGGGCAGACCGGTCTCGCGCCCGAGTACCGGCTCTACGAGACCCAGGACGGCTGGGTGCAGATCGCCGCGCTGAAGCCGGAGCAGTGGCACGCGATGTGCACCACGCTCGGCGTCGACGCGTCACTCGACCGGAAGACCGCCGAGGCCCAGCTCGAGCTGCGCTTCCGGACGCGGACCGCGGTGAGCTGGAGCTACCGCCTCGACGACGCCGGAGTCCCGAACGAGGTCGCGATCGACCCGAAAGGCGGCGACCTCATGCTCTTCGACGCCGACAACGAACGCCTCGGTCTCGTCGCGGGGTACGAGCACCCGATCATGGGCGCCATGCGCCAATTCGGGAACACGATCGACTTTTCCGCTACGCCGGCGCGCGTCGAGGGCCCGCCGCCGCTCATAGGAGAGGACACGAAGGAGATCCTCGGGTGGCTCGGCCACGACCACGAGCGCGTGGCCGAGCTCAAAACCCGAGGCATCGTCTCCTGGCCCGACGAGAACTACGCCGGCGCCTGGTGAACTACCCGGTGAAACGCGCTGTGGTCACGACTCACTGCGCAGGCGCAGCCTCGCCGGCAGGCCCCTGAGGCCCGGCAGGGCCCTGAGGACCAGCAGCCGGCGGCTCGAACGTGTTCGTCACCGTCACCTCGCACGTCTGACCTTCACCGTCGGATGAGGCCGGGGTGGACTCCTTGAGATGCTCGTTCTTGTGTTCGCCCTTGACGACCGTGGTCCTCCACCGTGCAGGTCGAGTTCGGCGGAGCCGAAATATGACGTTGATGGCCAGGGCCCTACGCGCCGGCCCTTAGGGGAGACAAGCGCGCCGCGCTCAGAGGCCGGGGAGGGTGGTCGCCGGCGCCAGGATCGGGTCCAGCGCGCTCAGCGGCCCTCCGCCTCCTGAGGGCGGCGGCGAGGTCGACGGCGGCGGAGACTGCGGCGGTGATGACGGCGGCGGCGAACCTGGGTTGGTCGGCGCAGCCCCGCCCGGGCTCGCACCGCCCGGGCTCGCCGCGGTGCGACCCGTCGGTGTTGATCCCGTTCCCGTCGCTCCCGCCTGGGGACCCGTCGGCGGCGCCGTCCAGTGGATCGCGGACGGGTCTCCCTGAGCGGCGCCCGCGTCCGGCGGTGGATCGACGGACGGCGTGTACTCGGACCCGCCCGACGTCGCTGATTGCGACTGCGGCGTCGCCGCGGCGACGTTCGCGTTTCCACCGTCCCCACCACCGCCGCGGACCAGCATCGTGCCGCCGAACGCAGCCGCGATCGCCAGCATCACGGCCGCGGGGCCCGTCTTCTTCAAACCGGGACGGCGCCGTTTCGTCCCGGCGCGGTTGAGCCGGCCGAGCCAGGCGGACGCCGCCTTGTTGAGCTCGGCGACCTGCTTGTCACCGCTTTGCTTGAGGGCCGCCTCGATGTCGCGGTGCAGCTCTTCTATCCCGATGCGGAGCGCGCCCGCGGTCATGTCCATTTCCTCGATCTGCCGGGCCGAGAGCTGCTCGAACATGGTGCGGGCCGCGGAGATCATCTCGCCGAGTTCGGTGGTGTCCTTCCCTCCCACCGCCTGGGCGAGCCCGGCCTCGGCACGAGCGAGCGAGTCCAGGAGGTCGCGCTTGCCGGCGGCGGCCGTCTCTTGGAGGGCGCGCTTCTCCTCGTCGGCGACGGCGCGCAGGCGTGCCTCGTACCCGGAGGCGGCGGCCGCGAGGGCTTCCTCGAGCTCCCTCGCGCGACCATCCGCGTCCCAGGCGACGGGCGCGTGCTGCGCGTCCCGGAGATCGTCCCACGTCGCCGCGGCTGCCTCTTCGAACGCGCGCGTCTGCTCTTCGGCGACGGCGCGCAGGCGCGCCTCATATCGCGACGCGGACTCGGCGAGCGCGTCCTCGAATTCCCTGCTCCGATCCTCGGCTGCCCAGTCGAAGGGCGCGTGCTGCGCGTGGCGGAGCTCGTCCCTCACGGCCGCCATTTCCGCTTCGACGGCAAGCGTCTGCTCTTCGGCGATGGCGCGCAGGTGCGCCTCATATCGCGACGCGGACTCGGCGAGCGCTTCTTCGAGCTCCCTGCTCCGATCCTCGGCTGCCCAGTCGAAGGGCGCGGCCTGCGCGTGGCGGAGCTCGTCCCTCACGGCCGCCATTTCCGCTTCGACGGCAAGCGTCTGCTCGTCGACGATGGCGCGCAACCGGGCCTCGTACCGCGCTGCAGACTCGGCGAGGGCCTCTTCGAGCTCCTGGCTTCGATCCTCCGCGATCTGTTCGACGAGCGACGGATCCGCATCGAGCCAGTGCGCGGTGTCCCTCGCGCTTCCGGCGAGCTCGCTCGTCCGGTGCGCCACCTCCTGCGCCGCCGCCTCGGCCCGATCGACCTGTTCGCCCAGGGCGACGATCCGCTGGTCGGCAAGCTGCTCGATCTCGGAGCGGCGCATCTGCACCCGTCGCTCGAGCTCGTGCAGCCGCTCGAGGGCGGAGCCTTCGAGTCCTGCGATCTCTTCGCTGAGCTCTTCGAGCTCGGCCATGCGCCGGCCCGCGAGCTGCTCGATGGCGGCAAGCTGCTCCTCGAGACGCTGAGCCTCCTCCGTCGAGGTGTGCCTGAGGTCCTGCTCGGCTGCGGCGCCACGCTCCTCGATGGCCTGGACGTGGCGGGTGGTGGCGGCGTCGATCGCCGAGAGGTCCGGCAGCCCGTGTTGCAGGTCGTCGATGAGCTCACGCGCTTCGAGAATCTGCTCCGAGGTCGACTGGTGGAGGCGGGTGAGCTCGGCGAGCAGCCCGGCGTGTTCGGTGAGCATGTGCCGGAGCTCGGCCACCCGCTCGCCCGCGAGGTCCTTGAACGCGGTCGCCTCCTCGACCGCGTACCGCCGCACCTCATCGCGCGTCACCGAGGCCTCTTGCTCGAGCCGGCGTGCCTCCGCCGTCGCCATCTCCTCGAGCTGTTGCCCGGCTCGGAACACGATGTCGTCGATGGCGCCGGTGGGGTTCGTCCCAAGCGCGCCGACCTCCGAGAGGTATTGCCTCGCGTCGTCTCGAACCTCGTGGGCCAGGGATCGGGTCCGCTCAGCTTCGGCGGAGGCAGCGTCGAGGACACGCCGGGCCTCGTCCACCAGCTCGGCGTGCGACTCTTCGAATTGGCGGCGAAGCAACGACTCCAGCTCGCCGAACATCCTGTCGGCGAGCTCCTCGAACGCGGCGGCCTCGTCGGCAGCCACGCGTTGCACATCGTCGACCGCGCCCGCGGCGCGCTGCTCGAGCTGCGCACGCGCGTCGCTGACGGTCTTCGTCACCGACGTCGCGTCGTCGAGCACCGCTCGTCCCGATCTCGCCAGTTCCTCGAGCTCAGCTGATCGGGCCGCTGCGATCTGATCGATTGCGTCGCGGTGCTCGGACGACAGCCAGTGGCTCTCCGCGGTCTTGTCGGCCGCCGCGTACTGGATCATCTCGACTTGCTCTTGCGTGGCACGGTCGAGGTTCTCCGACCGCCGTTGCAGCTCGCCGTCGATGACCTGACGCTGCTGTTGCAGCGCCGCCTCGACGAGCTCTTCCCGCTGCTCGATCGCATCGGCGAAGGCATGGTGCTGCTCCTCGACCTTCTGCACGAGCTCGGCGACTCGTTCGGCGGCTGCGTCACCGATCGCGTTCGCGCGTTCTTCGTGGAACCGGCGGACTTCTTCCAGCCGGTCGGCGATCTTCGCGTCGACTTCCTGCAGCCCTTCGCGTAGCCGACGCGTGAACTCGGCCTCCCGCTCGTCGATGCCGATCAGGCGTTCGCCGAGCGCGTAGTTCTGCGTGGCTGCCCGGTCGAGGAGCTCCTCCAGGAGCGCGATGCGCTCCGTGGCCGCACGTTCGAGCTGCGTGGCGACACGCCGGAGCTCCGCGCGCGCCGCGTGGGCGGCCTGCTTGCCCTCCGGGCGCTCGTCATGCCCGTTGTGCTGGCCGTTGCCTGGCAATTCGCTCGGTGGCTTCGCTTCCCGATGCACTGGCCCACGCTCCCGGCGGCGGAGCGCCTGACCGGCCCGGGGCCCGGACCGCCGCGGCAACCCCATTGCCATCCGCTGTTGCAGTCGCCGGCGCCCGGCCGCCGACCCCTGGCGCGCGACATCCCGCCCGACTGCCGCGTGGCGGGGGATTTTTCCACAATTCCACTGAATCGGACAAGTGCCTCCCAAAGGGATCGTGGACGCCCCCGGGGGGGCCCTAGACGTGGGTCCCGGAGACCAGGAGCAGGTCGAGCTCTCGGAGGGCGTCGGTGTAGTCGGGCTCTTGCGTGTAGTTGGAGTGGGCTCCGATCGGCGGGTACACCGTGTCGCCCGGGCGCCGCCGCATCGGGATCTCGACGAGCACGTCGACGCCGCTGAGCTCCGGCGCCCGCCGGGCGTCATCCCCGGGTGGCGTCTCGACCGGCCCGCCGATGGGATCCGTCTGCCGGTAGAGGTTGCGCCAGCGTCCCCCGACACGATCTCGCAGCTCACCGAGCGTGGTGAGGTCGAAGTACGCCGGGAAGTACTTGCTGTATAGGCGTCGGAGTGGACAGCCGTAGGTGAGGAGCGCGACATACGGGGCGTCGGCGACCTGCAAGAGCGCGGCGGTGGCGATGATGGTGCCTTGGCTGTGGCAGAGACGATCACGTCGGACACTTCGTCCGACGCCTTGAAGGGCTCGTCTGGATACTCGGAGTCACCAGCCCCGAAGTACGCGACGCGCCCCGCGAACTCGGGGACGGTCCGTTCGCCGTAGCACGGCGGCGCCAACGGGTGGGCGCTGCGAGGCCAGAACGTTGCGAGGTCCCAGAGGATGCCCACCACGCGGCGCAACCCGGCATCGCGATACGCGCGCGACATCAGCGCTACCAGCGCCACCGCAACACCGACGATCAGCCACGAACCCACGCTGACGGTCCACACCTGCCAACCCGCTGCTTCATCGTGGATGAAACCAGGACCTCGACCGACGTCGGCCAGCACGGCGAACACCGCCGTGGTCAGCACGATCAGCAGCCCGATGAAGACGAGGGGCCCGGCGATCAGCCCGACTCGGTCCATCAGCCGGGCGCGGGCAATCGCCGCCGCGACCTGGTTGCGTCGCCGGAGCCGTTCGTGCCTGCGCGCGGCTTGGTCCTCGGGATCGGTATCGGTTCGCGTCGGCGGGGGGACGTCGAGGTCGCTCCGTCGTTTGCTCCAGATGAAGAGGTAGCAGGCGCCCATGATGACGAGGTGGAGCGCCACCAGGATCAGTGCAATGACCACACCGCGCGCCGCCCACGTGATCGCGTTCGGCGTCACGATGGCGTCGGGGTCTGGCGCCTCCCCGCGCGCCTGGGTCTTGCCCAGGAACTCGGCGGTACGCAGGATCACGCCGGCCGAGAATGCGCCGCCGAGGAACAGGGCGATGGTGGCCATGCACGCGGTGCCGCACCCCCAGAGGCCGACGCCCGGTGCGCGTGGCTTGCGCCAGAGCTTCCGGGAGAGCCCCTCACCCACGAGCACGACGACGAGAGCCAGCTGCGCGCCGAACAGCACGGTGACCGCGGTTGCGGTGCCCGGGAGCTGGTGGCGCGCTCTGGGATCAAGCTCGGGACCGAACCATGCGTACGCCAGCGTCACGACCAGAACGAGGGCCGACGCCACGAGCGTCATGCTGGCTACGCGCCGGGTCGCGTTCGTCGCGGGGACGACGACCAACGCGACGATGGGCAGGCTCAGCCCGGCCGCCGACCACATGAGCACCGTCGGCCAGAGCTCGGACGCGTTCCCAGCCGGAGTGGTGCGCAGCACATACGCGAGCAAGCCCGCGCACATCGCGAATGCGCAAGCAATGTGCAAGTGCCGCAGCGTCTCGGTCCGCGTACGGCCGTCCCAGAACTTCGGCGTGTCGAACGGCGTCGCGCGTTTCCTCTCGGTGTCAGGCCCCGGCGGGTAGGACTCGAAGCGCTGCCACGTCTTCCGAGCGAGAAACCACAGGATGCCGACGACGAGCAGCGGTCCGAGAGTCGTCACCGTGAGGCGCTTCCCCGGGGTGGCCATCCAGTCCCAGTCCAGAAACCGCGTCACGCTGTGTCCGGTCCGGCACGCCTCGCTGTTCCCGCACTGCCACCCGACGAGATCGACGGTGGTGACGAAAGCGGCGAGCACCATCGTGAGTGTCAACGAGAGCGCGAACAGGCGCACGACCGCGCCCTCGGCGCCGCCGGCGATGCCGCGCCGCTGAATGGGCACGACGTTGCCGGGCAGATGCATGGCTGCGGCCGTGTTCGCGAGCGCGAAGGGCGCCAGCAACACCCACAGCGCCCGCAGACCCGTTCTGGAGGTCAACCCTCCCCACCGGTATCCCTCCCGTACGAAGCGACGCCGGGGCCCACTGGGCGCGACGAGCGCGCTACTGCCTCGCCAGAACCCGGCGTCGTCGTCGCCGGCCTCGCGCTCGACGATCGGCACGTCCAGCATGCGCTCCGCCGGCGTGCCACTGACGCCGTGGATTCGCAGCTCCACGAGTCGCCGACCGGCGGCGTTCGGCTCGGGCGGACTTTCAGCCATCGCGCGTTGCTCTTGCTCGCTCGGCCGGTGTGCCCCCAGACTCGGGAGCAACAAAGTGGGCAGATCGTAGGCACGGGCGACCCGGGTACGCGCGGACACCCGGACGCGGGGTGGACGCCGGCCCGGGCGAGGGTGTCCTCTAGTGGGCCGACGAGCAGGTCGGGCGGGGGTTGCAGGGATGAGCGGCGTGAAGATCGACCGGCGCGCCTTCCTGGGTGGGCTGGCGGCGGCGGGTGTCGCGATCGGCAGCGGCGGGCGGCTCCTCGGCGCGAGCGGTCGCCGGTGGGGCGGAACACCCGCCTTGCCCGCCGACCCGTTCCGGCTCGGCGTGGCGTCCGGGGACCCACTGCCCGACTCGGTCGTGTTGTGGACCCGCTTGGCGATCGACCCGGCGTCGCCCGAGCCGATGCCGCCGGTGGAGGTGCCGGTCCGGTGGGAGGTCGCGACCGACGAGCGGTTCCGCAAAGTCGCCCGCTCGGGGAACCGGGCCACCGGCCCGGACCTCGGGCACTCGGTGCACGTCGACGTGCGCGGCCTCGATGCCGGTCGCGACTACTTCTACCGGTTCCGCGTCGGTGACTACGTGAGCCCGGCCGGTCGGACCCGCACCGCGCCCGACACGGGCCGTCAGCTGGATCGGCTTGTCTTCGGGGTCACGAGCTGCCAGTCGTACCAGGCCGGGTACTACACCGCCTACGAGCAGATGAGCCGGGACGACCTCGCGTTCGTCGTGTTCCTCGGTGACTACATCTACGAGCTGCCGGGCGGCAGCGTGCGCAACCACGGCCTGCCGCCGTCGGCGACGCTCGACGAGTTCCGGCGCCACTACGCGGTGCACCACGCCGACGCCCAGCTCCAGGCCGCGCACGCCGCCGCGCCCTGGATCGTCACCTGGGACGACCACGAGGTCGAGGACAACTACGCCGGGCTGCAGCCCGGCGCCATCGGGCTCGCCCGCGACCCCGACGCGGCAGCGAAGTTCCCGGCCAAGCGCGCCGCGGCGTATCGGGCATGGTGGGAGAACATGCCCGTCCGCGCGAAACGAGCTGGCGCCGACGGGTCGTTGCGCATCTACCGGTCGTTCCGCTTCGGCGACCTGGTCACGATGCCGGTGGTCGACGACCGCCAGTACCGCACTCCGCTGCCGATCCGAGAAGTCCAAGGGTCCGGCGGCGGGCCGCTGGGGCCGGCGGCGTTGGATCCGAATGCCACGATCCTCGGCAAGGAGCAGGAACGGTGGCTGGCGCGGGCCCTCGACCGGTCGAACGCGCGGTGGAACGTCCTCGCGCAGCAGACGCAGATGGCCGCCGTCGACCTCACACCCGAGGACGAGTCGAATGGCTACAGCGCCGACACGTGGGACGGGTACGTGGCGGCGCGCAATCGCCTCCTGGGTCACGTCGAGAAAGCGCGGATCAAGAACTTCGTGACGCTCGGCGGCGACACGCACACGAGCTCCGTGGACGACCTCCGCGCCGACTACCAGAAGGACGGCTCGCCGGTCGTCGGCACGGAGTTCGTCGCGCCGCCGGCCACGTCGCTCGAGAGCCTGGCTCCGCAGTTCGTCGACGGCGCGCTCCGCAACCCGTGGATTCACCTGTACGACATCACCAGCAAGGGCTACCTGCGCTGCGAGACCACGCGGTCCCAGCTCCGGGCCGATTTCCGGTGCGTCACCACGACCCAACAGCCGCAGGCCGAGCCGCTGGCGGGCACGTCCTGGGTCGTCGAGTCCAGCCGGCCCGGGGCGCACCAGATCTGAGCCCGCCAGCGCATCCGTGGGCTTGACGGGCGTTGCCTCGAAGTAGTCGCGTGGCGGTTCACTCGCAGGCGTCGGCACTACGGAGGGGAATCGCCCGTGGCAAAGAGCAAGGACGTTGAACCGGGCGGGGACGGCACTCCATCGGATGGCGATGCGACCGACACGTTGCGGAACCTAGAGCAGATGGCCCGCACGAAGTCGAAGAACGGCGACGAGAGCTTGTCGCAAGATGCCGAGGCACAGTGGCCGAGCCGGCACGCCGAGCACGACGACGAGCTCAAGCAGGATCCGGCCGACGGCATCGCGCACGAGGCCAAGGAGCGTCAGGCGCGCTGGCAGGAGGAAGACGAGCGGCTGGCGCGAGAAGCCGAGGAGCGACGGGCTCGCGGACAGGCGGCGTACGAGCGCGCGGAGCAGGACGCCGCCGAGCGCATGGCGCGAGAAGAAAAGGAACGTCAGGCGCGCTGGCAGGCCGAGGAGGACCGACTCGCGCAAGAGGCCGAGGATCGGCGCGCGTGGCGGGCCGAGTACGAGCGGGCCGAGCGCGAGGCGCAGGCGCGGGAGCTGCGCGAGGCGGAGCAGCGCCGGGAGCACGGGGAAGCCGTGTTCGCGCGCGCAGAGGCCGAGATCCAGGAGCTGACGCTCCAAGAGGCGGAACAGCGTCGGGCGCGTTGGGAGGGTGAGTACGAACGGGCCCAGCGAGAAGGCGAGGAGCGTCGGGGTCGTTGGCGGAACCGGTACGAGGAGGTCTTGGGCGAAGCGCTCGCGCGTTTGGACCAGGAAACGGGGGCGCTCCAGCAGGGCTGGCAGAACGAGCTCGAGAGCGGCAAGCGTGAGGCGCAGCAGCGCGCCGAGCAGGAGGCGCGGGACCGGCGAGCACGTCTCGAGTCAGAGTGCGCCCGCTGGCTGACCGACGCGCAGGCGCGCGTCGAGCAGGAAGCCCAGGTCACGCGAGAGCGCTGGAACGCCGATTTCGCGCGCGCCCAGCAGCACGCGGAGGAACGGGCTCGACTTGCGACCGAATCCCGGCGCAAGCGTGCCGAGCTGGAGCATGCCCGCGCCGTGCAGGAAGCGAAGCAGCGTCGCGACGCCGCCGCCACGGAGTTCCGCGAACGCTGGGAGGCCGAATACGAGCGGCTCGAGCGTGAAGCCGAGCAGGCCCGCCGGCAGGCTCTCGAGGAGGTGCGCGCGAAGGAAGCGGAACGGGTCCAGGCCCGCTTCGGGGACGGCGAGGAGCCGCCCGAGGAGGCCGGAGCCCGACGCGAACGCCTGGATGCAGAAGAGTCCCGCGCCTTCGCGGAGGCGCGCGCCGGTCGTGAAGAAGCGGCTGAGGCGCTGGGACGGTGGTGGGCCGAATACGAACGGGCGGAGCGAGAGGCCCAGGCGCAAGCCGCGCAGGAGACCGAGGAGCTGCAACGCCGCTGGGAGGCCGAATACGAACGGGCGGAGCGAGAGGCCCAGGCCGAAGCCGCCCAGGAAACCGAGGAGCTCCGCCGCCGCTGGGAGACGGACCACGAGCAGACCCAGCAGGAGGCCAACGCGCGCGTCGCAGGGGAGGCCGAGGAGCTCCGCCGCCGCCTGGAGGCGGACGCCGCCCGCCTCGACGAGGAGGCCCAACGACGGTACGCGCACGAGCTTCGCGAGCGGCTCGAGCTCTGGGCCGCCGACGAGCAGCGCGCGCTGCGCGAATCCGACGGACGAGCAGCCGTCCGGTTCCGAGAGCTCCGCCAGAGTTGGACCGCCGAAGAGGAACGCGAGCTACGAGAAGCGCAGGAGCGCGTCGCCCGGGAAGCGTTGGAGCTGCGGGAGTGGTGGGAGGCCGAAGACGCCCGCGCCGCCCCGGAAGCGTTGGGACGCGCCGCGCGCGAGGCAGCAGCTCTGCGTGCGTGGTGGGAGACGCAAGACCAGCGAGCTGCCCGAGCAGCGCGGGAGCGGGCGGCACGAGAAGCGGAAGACGAGCCGGAGAGCCGCCGGGTCCAGGCCGAGCGAGCCCGAAGCGCGGTCGAGGAGCGAGTCGCACTGGAGGTCCGGGAGCGACGCCAGCGGTGGGAGGCCGAGGATCGGCACACGATCCAAGAAGCCGAAGAAGGCGCCGCCCAAGCAGCCCGGCAGCGTCGCCAAGACTGGGAGAGCGAGTACCAGCACGCGGTCGAGACCTGGTACGCGCGCGAGCTACAAGCCTCCCAGCGCCTGGGTGACGAGCTCGAGGCCGAGTGTCAACAAGCCCTGAGCGACAACCGTGCGCGCGCCGCCGAACAGGGCCAACAGCGGCGCGACGAATGGAACGCCGACGACCAGACTCTGCTGGCGGCCGGTTAGCGCGCTCTACCTAATAGAGAGGACCGTCCGGATCCCTGCGGTCCGGCGTGGCTGCCGGCTCTGGAGTGGGTCCTCGGCGCGCCGCTCGGTCCAGCGGGCCAACCCGGTGCTCACCGTTCGGCTCGGGGCGAGCAGTGGTGTCACGGCGTAGCTCGTCCATGTCGTCGCCGAGTGCGGCGGCCTTCGCCTCCAGACCGTCCACCCGCTCGGTGACCTGGTCGAGGGCGGCGCGCGCCGTTTTGATCACCTCGGCAACCTCCGCCCTCTGCGCACTGCCCGCCGGCGCCAGCGCAGCCTCGGCGCGAGCGAGGGCCTCGAGGAGCTCCTTCTTCATGGCCGCGCGCGTGGCGTCGAGCTCACCTACCTGCTCTTCGATAGCGGCCTGCAGGTTCGCCTCGATCCTGGAGGTCAAGGCGCCGGCGCTCTGCTCGAGCGCCTGAGCCTGTTCGTCTGCAACTCGGCGGAGACGTTCCTCCACGGCCCGGGCGGTCTCGTCGGCGCGCCCGTCGAGCTCCGTGATGCGCTGTCCGACGGCGGCACCGGCCCATTGGACATGCTGCGTGAGCTCAGCGCTCCGATCATGCGCTAGTGCCTCGATCTCGGCGCGGCGGGTTTCCAGTTGCTGTTCGAGCTCTCGCAGCCGTTCGGTGGTGGAGTGCTCGAGGTGCGACAACGCTCCCCGCAGGTGCTCGAGTTCGGCCAAGCCCTCCGACGCCAGCTGATCGAAGTTGGTCGTGCCGTCCTCGATGCGACGCATCGCGCTCGTCGAGATCTGCTCGATGTGCTCCGCGGCAGCAGTCGTCCCGTCCTCGATGCGACTGAGCTCCGAGGTCGACGTCTGCTCGAGGCGCTCGGCGGCCGCGGTCGTCCGGTCCTCGATGCGACGGAGCTCGGCCGTCGATGTCTTCTCTAGGCCCTCCGCGGCCGCGGTCGTCCGGTCCTCGAAGCGACGGAGCTCGGCCGTCGATGTCTGCTCGAGGCGCTCCGCGGCCGCGGTTGCGCGCTCCTCGATCGCCTGGGTCTGACGCGTCACGGCGGCATCCAGCTCGGAGAGACGCTGCTCTGCCGCAGTCGTGAGCGCGCGCACCTCGTCGAGCTGACTCGTTGTCGATTCGTGCACACGGGTGAACTCGCCGAGCAGCTCGGTCTGATGACTCAAAACGTCCCGGGCCTCGCCGGCTCGTTTGCGTGCCAGTTCTTCGAAGGCGGCGGCCTCGTCGGCCGCGCCGCGCCGCAGGTCATCCCGTGTCGCCGCCGCCTGCTCCTCGAGGCGGCGGCCTTCTGCCATTACCAGGGAGTGTGTCTCGTTGACCTCTTCCGCGGCGGAGTCCCGGACGCGGTTGAGCTCGTCGACGAGCTCGCGGCGGAACCCTTCGAACTTTGCTCGCACGGCGTCCTCGAGCTCGACAAGTCTCTTCCCGGCGAACTTCTCGAACGCCCCGGCCTCCTCGGTTGCAGACCTCCGCATGTCACTGCGGGCTGCTGCCGCTTTCTCTTCGATGCGCCGAGCTTCCGATGTGGATTTCTGCTCGAGCATGTCGGATTGCTGCGTGGCCGCGTCCCCGATCGCTTTGCGGTGCTCCACCGCAGCCTCGTCGATCTCCGCCGTCTTCTCGTCCGCCGCGAGCTTGAGCACTTCGAGGTGTTCGGCCACGGTGCGCTCGATTTCCGAGAACTGCCGTTGCACCTCCTCCCCGAGCACCTGACGCTGCTCTTCGAGCGCGGTCTCGAACCTCTTGGTCCACGACGCGAGCGCATCTTTGATGACGTCGTCGAACGAACGACGGCGGGGCGCGTCAGTCATGTGCAAGCTCCGGCGACGGAGACGCGGTCACGCGCATAGCGAACCTGTCATCGGCACGCCGTTGCCGGCCCGGAAGCCATCGGATCCTGCGAGATACTCCAAGCATCGAGGCCTACGAGGGTCGCGCGCCGAGGCCCGGCATGCCAATGCGCGCCCCCCGGGGAAGCCGGTGGCTCGGGCACGTCGGCGGCAGGCAGGCGTGAGATCAGCTTGCAGCCGCGACGATCGCCCCAAGCGCGGCGATGCCCGCGAAGATCGTAGGGACGATCCACAGCAGCAGCCGTGTGGTCTGCTCGCGGAACTCGGCGCGCAGCCGGTGCTCGAGGGCGTCGAACCGGTTATCCAACGCGTCGAAGCGGTAGTCGATTGCCTCGAATCGGTGATTGAGTGCCTCGAAGCGGTGAGCGAGTGCATCGAAGCGGACCCCGAGGGTCTCGTTCGTCACGAGCTCGTTCCAACCACCCGCCGGTCGATCCATCAGGATCGCGGCTCCTTCCACGCCGTAGGTCTCTTCCAGCTGACGGCGCAATCTTGCGCGGACCTCTTCGACGGCCATGGTCGCTTCCCGGGTATCGATTCGACAACCGAGAGCCGTTGCGGCCGGCTCCGAGCCCGTGCTCAGCGTACCGTTCGGGTAAGTCAGCCTCCCGAGTTACTGAGCGGCTTCCGCAACCGCGACAGCGACGCGATGTCCGGATCGGCAAGTACTCGTACGATCGGGAGGTCGACCGCGGACCGGTAGGCGTGGAGCCCGTCGAGCACCCCCGGCCTCCCCGGCGCCGCGACCCCGACGGTGCCGAGCGGGACGTCCATGGCCGCGAAGTGCTTGCGATGGCCTTCGTTGATCGTGCGGTAGCGGCCCTCCTCGGCGCGAAGTCGTTGCGATGTGCCGGCCCCACTGCGACCCTGACGTACAGCGCGGTGATCGGCGCCGCGACGCCTTCGTCCTCCGCTCCATCCTGCACCCACCGGCGCGCCCGCGACGCCTGCGCGGGCGGCATCCAGTTCAGTAGTACACCGTCGGCGATCGCGCCACCGAGGCGACACAGCTCACGCCGCATCGCAGCGACGACGACGCGCGTTCCGTGCGGGAGCAGCTCGCGCAGCTCGCCGACGGCGCGGCGTACCGCGTCGAGCTGTGGGCGCAACTGTCCCGACCCGATCCCGAGCCAGAGCTTCGACGGATCGAGGCCGAGGCGTTCAACATCAGCGGCGATCCCGGTGGGCTGATACCGGTGGAGGGGAAGAACTCCGACGCCGAGCTCGAGGCGCGGAGCGGCAGCGGCGAATTGAGCGAGCGTCTCCAAGCCCGGCGCCGTCGGGTCGTCGTTGCTCCACAATGAGTGGTACCCAAGTTGCGCGCACCGGACGGCAAGATCACCCGCGACGCGCGGGTCGAGGCCCGCGGTGACGCCCAGCCCCCGTGCGGTCAGCAATTCCGTCATATTCGTCTCTGCCGTGGCTGCAGCGTGATCCGGTCGGGGCCGGGTAACCAGGGCCCAAGTGCCCGATTCGAAGGGCCGGATTGGTCGGGAGAGCCGGCGCGCCTAAGAATCTGAATCGATGAGCAGAGCTGAAGGAGCAGGACCATGCATGGCTTCATTTCAACGGTCGACATCGACGCTGCTCGTGCCGATGAGGCACTCGAGCTCCTCCGAGAGTTCACGATTCCCACGGCGAAGTCCCAGCCCGGGTTCGTGCGCGGCGTCTGGCTCCGGTCGGACGACGGATCCGGTGGCCGTGGCTTCGTGTTGTTCGACACGCAAGCGCACGCGCAGGCAGCTGCCGATCTCGCCCGGCAAGGGCCGCCGCCCGGTTCACCGGTGACGCTTCGAAGCGTCGAAGTGCTGGAGGTCGTCGGCGAAGCGTGACGGACTTCGGCGAACCGCGCCGGCGCCGGCGTTCGAGGCCGTCTTGAGCGAGGCTCGCAGCCTGCTCGAGTCCGCCGAATCCGCGGATCAGCCGCGCACGGCCTTAGGCCAGCCCACGCCGAAAGCGCGCTACGGGTCGGGATCGTCGGGTGGGACGAGATCCCAGTTGCCGGGCTCGCCGACGACTCTCCAGCCGGCGTATGTCTTGAAGAAGTGGTGGTGACAGATCCGCCACGTGTTTCCTAGCCGTGGGTTATCTGCCCTCAGGGCTTCAGCTGTTAGCGCGGGACTTTCTGCTCTATCCGTTGCCGCGATTCGAGTCGGTGGGGTTCTTGGTCCTGGTCTTCACATCGATCGTCGACACCGTGCCGTCGTAGTAGTTGACAACGAAGGCGGTCTTGCCGTTGGGGGTGACCGCCACCGCGCCCGACCCCGCGCCGACCGCGATGTCGTTGGGGTCCTTGGTCCGGGTCTTCACATCGATCGTCGACACCGTGCCGCTGCCGAAGTTGGCGACGAAGGCCGTCTTGCTGTCCGGCGTGAACGCACCACGCCCGGGAGCGGCCCGAAGGTGATGTCGGTGGGGTTCTTGGTCCGGGTCTTCACATCGATCGTCGACACCGTGCCGTTGAGGGCGTTGAACACCGTGCCGCTACGATGAAGATCCACACCAACGACTGGCATCGCGCTCCTCCTTCTACCGGAAAGCGCAGGGTCTAGCTGACAACTCCAGCCGCGCCGACCCGCCCTCATATCGTCAGAGATGCCGTTCTGCGCTCCTGGGAGACCTTTTTGCACTGTCGTTATGCGTGCGGGTTCGGTGCGCGTCACGTGGACACGAATGGCAGGTGCGTACAGGCTTCGCATGCGCGCGTATTCGGCAGCAGTGTCTTCGACCATGACTCGATGCGGTTCTACCGACGGTGAGTTCCGCGGCTGCATGATGCAGTTTCAGGCGCGCGTCGTCGCGCCTGACAGCGATGGCTCAGCCATCAGGAGCTGCCATTCGCCGGGAACACCTTTGAGAGCGTGACTTCCTCGGTCTTTGAACTCGATCCCGGATCCGGCGACGAGGTCGCGCACTGTGCTCGTCACGAGCACCTCGCCCGGACCGCCGAGGGCCGCGACGCGCGCGCCGATGTGAACAGCGATCCCGGCAAGATCGTTACCGCGCAGCTCGCACTCGCCGGTGTGGATGCCGGCTCGGACGTCTAGCCCGAGGTCACGGGCGCGCGTCGCGATCGCCTGCGCGCAGTTGATTGCACGACCCGGTCCATCGAACGCGGCGAGGAACCCGTCTCCCGTCGTCTGCACCTCCTCGCCGCGAAACCGTTCCAGCTCGTCCCTAACGGTCGTGTCGTGAGCGTCCAGGAGTCGGTGCCACCGTCGGTCGCCCTCGGCCGCCGCCCGCGCGGTCGAGTCGACGATGTCGGTGAACAACACGGTCTTCAGCACACGGTCGACGGGCATTGCGGCCTTCTGGCGGCGGCCGGTCAAGAACTCTTCGATGGCGTCGAGCGCGTCGTTCTCACCCCCATCGGAGCCGTTCAGGTGCCAGGCGCCGGGGAGCGCAAGGAGACGCGCCCCCGCGATCTCGCGTGCCAGATATTCGCCGCACTCGAAGGGGACGAGGTAGTCACCTCGGCGGTGCACGACGAGCGTCGGAGCGGTCACCGCCGACAGCGCGCTGCGCACGTCGATCTCACAGTTCCGCCACAAGATCTCATGCACCATTTTCGGCGTCGCCGCGCTTCGCTCGTACCGGGCTACGAAGGCAGATGACTGGGGGTCGATCGGCATGTCGGCGATGAAGACCCGCAGCGCCCTCCCCGTGCCCCATCGCCCGACCTCTCCGTCGATGAACGGCTCAATCAGGGACGGATCGATGCCCAACGGATAGTCGGACCCTCGCTGGATGCGCGCGAACGTGCCCCAAGGGACCAGCGCTGACGCCCGGTCCGGGTACGTGGCCGCGAACAGGATCGTGAGCGGCCCACCCTCGGAGATCCCGACGAGCGCGGCGCGCTCGCATTCCGCTGCATCCATGACGGCACGAATATCGTCCATGCGGTCCTCGGCGCTCCCGAAGCCGAGCGTCCGTTCAGACAGCCCGGTGCCGCGCTTGTCGAAGGTAATCACCCGGGCGAACGAACCGAAACGCCGGAAAAACTCCCCGAACAGCGGTGCGTGCCACGACAGGTCAGCATGGGAGATGAAGCCAGGGACGAACACCAAGTCGAGATCCCCGTCGCCGAACACCTGGTACGCGATCGAGAGTTCGCCGCTCTGCGCGTATTGCGTCTCCGGCTGCTCCACAGTCCCGATCACACCTCCCACCTCGGCTGGGTCGCGACGACGTCCGATTTGCAAGAGTTTGGCAAACCGGCCGTCGGGTGCAAGCCAGGCGGTACCATTCGGCCCCTTGGGCTTGGGCTTCGCGGCGGGTGCGCCGACTGGGAGCTCGGACTCGAGAGCAGGTCCCTCAGCTTCACCCGGGCGGACACAACCTCGGATTTGGCCCCGTCTGAAGGGCAGAACCGGCACAGAATGACCGCCATCTCCGAGCGCGGGAGAGCGCCAGAACCGGCGATATGCGCTCCCCCACTCCGCCTTAGGAGCTCAAAGGGCGTTCAGTCACTGACCACGATCCTCGGCGACGCTCGGTACACCCGTCGCGCTCTGGAACACGCCAACTGGGAGGTAGACCTCTTCTACTAGCGGGGACGCGCACACAGACCGAGGTCGGGCCGGTCGTTACCCACCGGATGCAGCCCGCTAACCTGCGACTCTCGCCCCCGCGGGGGAAACATGCCAGAGCTCAAGGTCGAGATCGACCCGACCGAGGCAGGGTTCGCTCCGGATCGCCTCGCCCGTATCGACCGGCACTTGGCCCGCTATGTCGACGACGGCTGGCTGCCGGGGTGGCTGGTCGTGGTGAGCCGGGACGGCCGAGTCGTCCACCTTGGCGTGCGCGGACAGCGCGACGTCGAGGCTGGCCGGCCCGTCCAGCTCGACACGGTGTTCCGCATCGGCTCCATGACCAAGCCGATCACCTCGGTGGCGGCCTTGATGCTCTACGAAGAGGGTGCCTTCGAGCTGAAGGACCCCGTTGGCCGCTTCGTTCCGTCCTTTTCGGATGTGCGGGTCTATCGGCGGGGGTCGGCGGCGCGTCTGGAAACCGACCCGGTGGTAGAGCCGGTCAGGATCTGGCATCTGCTCACGCACACCTCGGGGCTGACCTACGGGTTCCGCAGGACCGATCCTGTCGATGCTCTATACCGGGCGGCCGGCTTCGACCTGGGAGCGCCGCCCGGCATGGACCTTGCCGCCGGGTGTGACGCGCTGGCGCAGCTGCCCCTGTTGTTCGAGCCGGGCACCGAGTGGAACTACGGCATGTCCACCGACGTGCTCGGGCGGGTGATCGAAGTCGTGTCGGGACAGGCGCTCGACGAGTTCCTCACTCGGCGCGTGTTCGAGCCGCTGGGGATGACCGACACCGCCTTTTGGGTCGCCGGCTCTCACCCCGATCGGGTGGCCGTGGCGTACGCCGCTGATCCCGCCGACGAGCGACCAGTCCGCGACGACACGCTGGGTAAAGCCGTTCCGCGGCGTCCAGAGTTCCTCATGGGGGGCGGCGGCTTGTTGTCCACGGCCGCGGACTACCACCGCTTCACACAGATGCTCCTGCGCGGCGGCGAACTCGACGGCGTCCGCCTGCTCGGCTCCCGCATGCTGCGCTACATGACCCAGAACCACCTTCCGCGCGGCGTCGACCTCGAAACCTTCGGTCGACCGATATTCCCCAGGACCTACTTCGCCGGAGTCGGCTTCGGGCTCGGCGTCTCAGTGCTCACCGACCCGACGAAGAACAAGGTCCTTCGTAGCGCCGGGGAGTTCGGCTGGGGCGGCGTATTCAACACCTACTTCTGGGTCGACCCCATCGAGCGGATCACGGCACTGTTCCTCGCCCAGGTGCTGATGTCACCAACCCAGTTCCAGATCCGCCCACAGCTCCACCAGCTCGTCAACCAAGCGCTGATCGACTAATACCGAGACAGCCCTGAAACGCCATCGGTGATCGAATTGCGCCGGGCCTAAACGCCGTTGTTCTGGACTGCGACCACCAGCGCAGATCGGCCGTTCGGTCGCCAACGCGCACACGCAAGTGCCGCTATGTGCGTGCTGACCCGCGGTTCGCGCGTCGTTCTGGCGCGTTGTTCTGTACTGGGATCACGAGTACGCATTGGCAGGAATGGTCGGCAGCCCAGCGCGGGTTGTCGGTGCCCGTCACCGGTGACAAGGCGTAAAGGCAACCCCGACCGGGCCTGCCCCAACGGTGATGTCGGTGGGGTTCTTGGTCGTGGTCTTCGCACCGATCGTCGACACCGTGCCGCTGCCCTGGTTGGCGACAAAGACGGTCTTGCCGTCCGGCGTGACCGCCAGCCCCAACGGCGACGAGCCGACCGTGATGTCGGTGGGGTTCTTCGTCCTGGCCCTCACATCAATCGTCGACACCGTGCCGCTGCCGTTGTTGGTGACGAAGACGGTTTTGCCGTCCGGCGTGACCGCCACCCCACCTGGCAACGAACCGACGGCGATGTCGGTGGGGTTCTTCGTCCTGGTCTTCACATCAATCGTCGACACCGTGCCGTTGAGGGCGTTGAAGACCGTGCCGCTGCAGCACCAGCGCGCCCGACAACCCCAGCACCAAAGCCCCTCGACTCCATCGGAACCGCGGCACTGGGGTGTTTGGTCGTGGTCTTCACGTCGATCGTCGACACCGCGAGTCCTTGGTCCGGGTCTTCACATCGATCGTCGACACCGCGCCGCTGCCGAAGTTGGCGACGAAGGCCGTCTTGCTGTCCGGCGTGAACGCCACCACGCCCGGGAGCGGCCCGACGGTGGCGAGGTCCTGAGGCCCGCGGAGGTCGCCGAGTTCTTCGAGGTCACCACGCGCACGATTCGGCGGTGGGGCAACTCGGGGCTGCTGCCGTCGTTTCGCACAGTCGGCGGACAGCGCCGGTTTAGGTGGGAGGACGTTCGGCGAGCCGCAAGTCCCAATCCACTTCGCAGTTAGTCCGCGACTCAGCGTGGACGGCGCGCAAGCCGCTAGTGAGCCACCGTGGCCAGCAGCCTCGCCCGATGCAGAATCTCCGCTGAATAGTCCTGATGCTGGTTCCAGGCGATGGTCTCCGCTTCCTGGATCATCGCCAGGTCATCATCCGCCCATTCCCGAACCGCCGATGCGGCCTCGTCGATGCCGCCCGTGCGATGCATCTCGGGAGCGAGGAAATCCCCGAGAGACACGAGATCATCACGAAGCTCCTCGGCGGCCCGGCGGGAGCGTCTCAGCATCGGCTCGGCGGCGGCGGCCTGGCGAAACTCGTCAGGGGGCGGGGTGTGGGGGATATGCGAACGCTTCATGGCGCCCCTCCTCTGTCCGCTCCGCAACAGCATTCCCGTGAGGACCAACGGGGCGCAAACGTGCTGGTAGCCGTATGACCGGGCGCCTTGCTCGGCATCGTTCCGGCGGTCCGAGGCCGGACATCACGGCCCTGCCGCTCGACCTGTCCGGGCTCGGGAAGTCGAGGGCGACGAGGGCGATCCGGTTCATCGAGGGCCTGCACGTCCCGAAAGGGAAGGGCGCACGGGAGCGGCTGCGGCTCCGTCCGTGGCAGAAGGCGATCGTCAAGAAGGCGCTCGGGCCCGGCGTCCGTACCGCCGTGGTGGCGCTCCCTCGAGGGAACGGCAAGAGCACCCTGGCGGCGGCGCTGGCGTTGTGGGCGCTCGTGGACGGCCCGGAGGGTGCCGAGGTTCCGATCGTGGCCGGTGTGAGCGAGCGTCAGGCCCGGATCGCGTTCAACACGGCCCGGAGGATGGTCGAGCTCGAGCATGCGCTTGCCGAGCGAATCCAGATCTTCCAGGACCGGCTCTACATGCCTCACCACGACGCCAGCTTGTCCCCGCTGCCCGCCGAGGCCGACGCACTGCTCGGAGCGAACCCGACCATGACGATCGTCGACGAGCTCGGTGGGGGCCGCCCGTCACCGGCGACACGGCGTGACCGCCACTCCCACCACGCCCGGGGAGCGGCCCGACGGTGATGTCGGTGGGGTCCTTGGTCCCCCCGGTCAGGCCGCACATAGCGGCATCTCTGAAGGATGGGGCCGTGTCAAGTGGTTGTTGTGCTCAAGAGTGCTTGGTTGCGTTGATGGTGGCGTCGTCTTCGTAGAGGCGGGCGCGCGCCAGCAAGGCGGCGGGGTCCAGGTGGAGCGCCCGCAGCCGGAGGCCAGGACGAACGACCTTGACGCCGGCGCGGGTGGCGCATGCTCGACGTCGACGTCGGCTTTTTCGGTTGTTAGCTCGCGTCGGGAGACGCGAGGTCCAGAACAGGCCCTCGCGCTGCGGGTGGGCCAATTCGCCGAAACGTTGCGCGCGCATCGTTTCGGCAGACGAACTGAACGGCCCTCGGGCCTGAGGGCCTGAACGAAGTTCGCCCGTGCTGGGCTGTGGGCCATAACTACCGATGCGCTCTGTGGTCCCAGTACAGAACGACGCGACAGAACGGCGCGCGTGCCACGGTGGAGTTGCCCCGCTTTGGTGGACACGACGTTTCAAGCGGCTGCGTGTTGTTCGTAGTCGGTGGGGCCGTCGTTATGTGCGGCCTGAGCCGCTACGGGCCCGGGTGAGAGAACGCTGAGCTGTCGCACGGGGATCGCTCCGGCTCGTTCACCGCCGTCTCACCATCCACCGAACCTCCGGTGTCGCGAGCGGATCGTTTCGCCCGGCGCCGCGTTCATCGGTCAGGTGAAGGAGAGTTGGACCAAGAACCCCACCGACATCACGGTCGGCAGTGCCGCGGTCGGGCTGGAGTTCACGCCGGAGGGCAAGACAGCCTTAGTCACCAGCGGGGGTATGGGCACGGGTAAGGGCAGGGTGTCGTCGATTGATGTCAAAAGCAGGACCAGCCACATCACCAACATCAGTGTCGGCGCGTTCCCATTTGGCCTGGCAATCACCCCGAACGGCAAGACCCTCATCGTCGCCAACAACGACAGCGGCACGGTGTCGACCATTGATCTGAAGACCAAGGCCAAGCACCGCACCGACATCCCCGTCGGCCGAGCCCCCGGCGGGGTGGCGATTACGCTGGACGGCAAGACCGCCTTCGTCTCGAACAACGGCCTTCCTCCGCTTCACTGGCGCCGCTAGTCGTATCGGTCGAAACGATGCGCGCGCGCATCGTTTTGGCGAAATTGCCCACCCGCAGGGGCCAGGGTCGACCCTCACATCCTCAAAGGGGAGTGCGCGGGCGGGTCGGCCGTGGGCTGATCCGTTTGGCCGCTCGACCTTAGGGTTCTCGCATGAAGACGCCTCGTTAGCTTGATGCATTGAGCGCTGGATTCCACAGCACTTCCCACAGGTGGCCGTCCGGGTCTTGGAAGTAACCGCTATAGATGCCCCACGGGCGGTCGTGCGCTGGTCCCGTCAGCGTGGCGCCGGCCGCCTGCGCGGCACGGAGCACCGAGTCGACCTCCTCCCGGGTGGCAACCGCGTGACCAACGCTGAAGCCCCCCGAGGTGGCTGGTTCCAGAGAGACATTCGCGTCCTTGGCGAGCTCGGTGCGCGGGTACAGCGAGAGGATCAGGCCGCCGTGGAGTTGGAACATCGCGATAGCACCAGCAGCGTTTTCCTCGTCCCCGACGAACTCCGTCGCGATGATTCCCTCCGACTCGAGTCCAAGGCCGTCGTGGTAGAAGCTCAGAGCGCGGTCGAGGTCATTGACCCCCAAGGTGATGACGTGAATGCGAGGCTGCATAGCTTCCTCCTCAGGTGAAACCAATGTTTAGCGAGCCGACGCGTCCCTTGGAGGGTCCGCATACCCGATCGTCAATGCACTTGGTCGACGCGGCCGTGGATGCGGCCCGATTCGGTCGCGGCGAGCAGCCGCATCCGAACATCACGTGAACAAGTGGCGTCGGATCTCTGCCCTGAACGGGGACCTCGTAACTCGACTTGTTCAGCGGGGGGGGATGGCTATCTCGTCGGCTACGACTCGCCCGACTACGGCGCCGGTATCTGCTCCCGAGGCGGTCGAGTGCAGGCGTTTGCGCAGGTCAGGACGCTATGAGTGGCCGCCAGCAAGCAGCCGATAGTGAGAATGGAGCCGGTCCCTGTGGTCGCATTGCAAAGCGTTTCGCACACTTCTGCAGCGTTGGTCGCATTGCACGCGTTTCGCTCACTTCTGCAGCGAGCAACACCAGACCGTGTTCAGCGTCATGGGCACAACCGACGGTCTCACTCGGCGCCGCCAATGATCTTGTCCGTCGTGACCAGCCGAGTCAGGCGGAACGTGGCGAGACCGTCCTCTAAAAGAGGGATGTTCAGGCTCATAGGTTCACCGGACCCGGCTCAGGCAGGCGTGCCAATGCGTCGCCCGGCGATCGTGTTGAGCACGATGGGGATCCAGCGCCCCTTGGATCCGAGGTTCGATGGTTCCAGCCCGAGCTCCCGCAGCCGCGCGAGCTCCGCGGGCACGATT
>WNGE01000119.1_pt2 | contig 88988 bp, 75 predicted proteins | sample 5400651 | NCBI WGS metagenome assembly WNGE01 (sample SAMN13153370, study PRJNA577476) | soil metagenome | isolation source: 60 cm soil or saprolite under grassland replicate 2 | place: USA:California | collected 2016-06-15 | reverse complement strand
CGACCGTACTCCCCAGGCGGGGCACTTAATGCGTTAGCTTCGGCACCGCAGGGGTCGATACCCGCGACACCAAGTGCCCATCGTTTACGGCGTGGACTACCGGGGTATCTAATCCCGTTTGCTACCCACGCTTTCGCGCATCAGCGTCAGTTCCGGCCCAGGGGACCGCCTTCGCCACTGGTGTTCCTCCCAATATCTACGCATTTCACCGCTACACTGGGAATTCCGCCCCCCTCTGCGGCGTTGCTGCGTCAGGCTTTCGCCCATTGCGCAAGATTCCCCACTGCTGCCTCCCGTAGGAGTCCGGACCGTGTCTCAGTTCCGGTGTGACCGATCGCCCTCTCAGGCCGGTTACCGATCGAAGCCTTGGTGAGCCATTACCTCACCAACTAGCTAATCGGGCGCGGGCCCATCCGGTAGCGCGAGATCTTGCGACCCCGCTTTGATCGTCGGGACTTTCGTCCCAAAGATGTCATGCGGTATTAGCTCGAGTTTCCCCGAGGTATTCCCCACTTCCGGGTAGGTTACCCACGTGTTACTCACCCGTCCGCCGCTCGACTCAGGGAGTTGCCCCCCTGGCCTCGCTCGACTTGCATGTGTTAAGCACGCCGCCAGCGTTCATTCTGAGCCAGGATCAAACTCTCCACTTAAATTCGTTTCAGCGGTCCCGGACCGAAATCCGTGACCGGTTGAAGAAGAGCCGAACCTGCTTTTGAAAACAGGAAACTCTGCTTTTTTTCAAAAAGCAGAAAAAGACGTCTGGCACGCTCTACTCAGTTTTCAAGGAACCGGATCCCGGTTTGGCCGCGGACGCGCCGTCCCACCGGCGCAACTACCTGGAAACCCCCGTCCGAAGACGGAAACTCCAGAATACGATTTTCTCGTGCCCGGGTCAACGAAATCTTCTCGTCGAGGCGCTCGCCGAAGAGACCAAGAGCGCATTTCCCGGGTTTGGAAAGAACTGGAAACCCTTTCGGGTGGACGTGAAATATAGGTGTTCCGGAGGGCCGTGTCAAGCAAACTGGGAGACTCCATTAACCTTTCTGATTTCAAGGGATTGAGCTGCGTCGCGTGCACACTTTCCTGTGCATCATTCGCCTAGCCTTTCGAGCTCATCCAATACCCGGACGATCGCCTCGGAATAGGCGACGTGCTCCTCCTCGAGAATCCGCGCGGAGAGACTCTCCTCGGTATCTCCCGGCTCGATTCGTACCTCCTTTTGAAGCACGACCGGCCCGGTGTCCGTGCCCTCGTCGACCAGGTGGACCGTGCAGCCGGACACTCTTTCCCCCGCTTCGATCGCGCGCTTCTGCGGCGAGACGCCCCGGTACTTCGGAAGGAGGGACGGATGGATGTTCAGGATCCGGCCGCGCCAGCGCGCGACGAAGTCGGGCGAGAGGATCCGCATGTATCCGGCGAGACAGACGAGGTCCGCCCGCGCCTCGCCGAGAATCCCAAGGACCGCGGCCTCGTGCTCCGCCCGACTCGAAAAGAGATTGCGATCCACGGCAAACGCGGGCAGAGAGCGCTCCCGGGCTCGTACCAGACCGCGGGCGCCGGGAACGTCGGAGACGACCGCGACGATCCGGGCATCCGGAATGCGGCCCGAATCGACCGCGTCCGCGATCGCCTCGAAGTTCGATCCGCGGCCGGAGAGGAGGATTGCCAGACGCCGCATGATGGAGGAGTCTAGATCCGAACCCCGGGAGAATCCGCGGGGCTCATCGGCGCCACGTTGGGAGCGATCGTAGTGTTCGTCGTCTCTCACCGGATCCGCAGGCGCTCCGCCCCGGCGTAAGACGCGGAAGCGTCCCGCGTCAGCGCGCGGGCGCTTCGATCACGACCCTTCGGGATCCCGTCCGTACGTTGCCGATCGCATACCAGCGCTCCCCCATCGCCTGCCACGTTCGCGACACGCGGGAAAGGTCGTCCGGCGCGGCGAAGACGACCATGCCGATGCCCATGTTGAAGACGCGGTGCATTTCCTCGAAAGAGACGTCACCCTCCTTTTCGATGACTTCGAAGATCGGGGGCACCGGCCAGGCGCCCGATTTGACGACGACCTCGAGGTTCTTCGGAACGACCCGCGGGATGTTGTCGTAGAACCCGCCACCAGTGATGTGCGCCATCCCGTGCACGAGATCCTCGGAGAGAAGAGGATGGAGCGCTTTTCGGTAAGAGAGGTGCGGCGCGAGAAGGGCATCTGCGATCGTTCCGCCTCCGAGCTCGCGAAGCCGATCCGCAGGCCTCTTTCCGAGCCGGTCGAAGAGGACCTCGCGGGCGAGCGTGTATCCGTTCGTGTGGAGGCCGGCCGAAGGAAGTCCGAGAGCGAGGTCGCCGTCCCGGATCCGCGACCCGTCCAGAACCTTCTCCCGCTCGACGATTCCCACGATGGTGCCGGCGACGTCGTACTCCCCGGGCGAATAGAAGCCGGGCATCTCCGCCGTCTCGCCGCCTAAGAGCGCGACGCCGTTCTCGCGGCACCCGCGGGCTACCCCCTCGAGAACCTGCTGCAGCGTATCCGGCTCGAGCTTGGCCGTGGCGAGATAGTCGAGAAAAAAGAGCGGTGCAGCGCCCTGGACGAGAATGTCGTTGACACAGTGATTGACGAGGTCCGCGCCGCAAGAGTCGTGCCGTCCCGTCTCGAAAGCGACCTTGAGCTTCGTTCCGACACCGTCCGTCGAGGCAACCAGGACCGGCTCGCGGTAGGCGGACAGGTCCGGCCGGAAGAGGCCTCCAAATCCGCCGACGTCTCCGAGCACGCCCGGCGTGAAGGTGGACCGGATGGCCTCCTTTGCGCGCGCCAGCGCGGTGGCCTTGGCATCGATGTCGACGCCGGCGGCTGCGTAGCGGGATTGTTTCAAGGCGCGAAATTATAGATGCGCTGCGGTTCGGCTCCGCTCATCCTCCCGAGCACGGTAAGAGCCACTCTCGGGCGCGACGACAGGCGGCTCCACTTTTCGTCGTCGGTAGTCGCCGCGGGAGAGCCACCCCTCGAGAAGGCAATACAGAACGATGAACAGATACCGTGACCCAATCTCCTGAATCCGAAGCTGAACGGAGGCGGGGTGTAGTCAGAGATTCGGCTTCGATCGAAGAACACCTTGAGAGACGGTGACTGCGCGATGAAAGGTCCCAAAGCCTCATCGCTCCAGAGTCCCTCTCGAACGAGAGGCCACCGGCTTAGAGCAGTCAGCTCAATTAAGGCAACCGGGCACCGACGAACCACATTCGAGTCCCGATGCCGAGGTGCTTTTCCATGGCCTTTCCCCAAAAACGATAGCGCCCGGATGACATTCGGAAGACCTCGGTAGCCGACGATCTCGGCAGATCCCCTGCGCGGCGATTGATCACCGCTCTTAGGAGGTTGAGCGTCCTATCTGCCGAACCCTCTGGAAACTCAAATAGATACAGGACTTTTCTCGCTGTTTGGCGAGCGTTGTTTAGCGTCGTTTTCGTCGCTGAAAACGATCTCGGATCGCGCAGATGTGGCAGTTTAGATGGCACAGTCGGCGATGCCGAAAGGGTGTAGTTCCTCGCGTCAGTCTAGTTCACCGACACGTTGTCGAAGGTGGCCGTGGCCAGGGCCGAGTTGTTGTTGCTGCTCACCGCCAGGCCAATATAGACGTTCGCCCCCATGTTGATGGTCTGGTTCGAACCGACCTGGGTCCAGTTCACCCCGTCCGGGGAGGAATAGCCTCTGAAGATGTTCCCGCTGCGAACCACCTTCACCCAGTACGGCAGCGTCACCACGCCGCTGTTCTGGGCCAGAGTGCTTCCCCCGGTGCTGGTGCGGTAGACCAAATACATCGACGAACTGCCGCCGTAGGTCGTGTACGCGTGGGTCGAGCCCGCCGTGAGCGCCTCTCGAATCATCACTCCCGCGGTTTGAGAACTCGCCCCACCCTGCAGACTGACCACCCGCGCCAAGATCGTGCCGTCGCCCGAAAGGGGCTGATAGACAAAATGCATTCCGTCGGCGTTGTTCCAGATGTATTGGCCCGAGGCCTTGACGGTGAAAGTCCCATTGGCGTAGCTAGCGCTCCCGGCCACCCCCACCGAACCTACGTCCACGTCCAGCCAGCCCGGCGGAAGCGTCGAAGTGAGCGTCACGGTCAGGCTGATCACAGCTGTGTTAGTCAAGCCGCCCGACGCGCCCGTGACCGTGACCGTAGCTGTTCCCGTGGTCGCCGTGCCGCTGGCTGTCAGGGTCAGTGTGCTCGTGGCCGTAGCAGGATTGGGACTGAAGGACGCGGTCACGCCGCTCGGCAGACCCGATGCGGAGAAGCTGACGCTGCCCCCGAAGCCGTTCTGCGGAGTGATCGTGACCGTGCTCGTGCCGCTGGCCCCTTGCGCGATGCTCAGACTTCCTGGCGATGCCGAAAGGGTGAAGTTTGGTCCGGCGGTCACGGTGAGGGATATCGAGGTTGGAATCGCCAAGATGCCCGACGTGCCGGTGATCGTCACCGTGACAGTTCCCGTGGTCGCCGTGCTGCTGGCCGTCAGCGTCAGCGTGCTCGTGGCCGTGGCGGGGTTCGGGCTGAACAACGCTGTCACGCCGCTCGGCAGACCTGACGCAGACAAGCTGACGCTGCCACTAAAGCCGTTCTGCGGAGTAACGGTGATCGTGCTCGTCCCGTTGGTACCTTGCGTGACGCTCAAGCTGCCTGGCGATGCCGAAAGGGTAAAGGTCGGATTTGGCCCTCCGGTCGGCCAGTTGATCACCAGGTTCGTGGCGTTGAGGGTTCCGATTCCTGTCGCGAAGTCCCAGCCTGTCGTGGTGCCGTATGCCGGGTTGAACGAATCGTTGAAGGTAGAAAGCACCCCCTGCGTGCCCGGGCCCGAAGGGTTGTAGCAATCGTTGCTACCCGTGCAGTTCACGTCCATGTCGCCTTGGGTCACGTCATAGAAAACGCAGGTGCTGGCCACGCCGTTGCCGTTCGACGAGTTGCAGGAGCTGCTCCCAATCGACCCATACTCGGTCGCCGCGAGTTGGTAGTAGGCCGGATTCGGGTTGCCCTGGCGCGCGCCTGTCTTCTGATTAACGAGCCCCTGGATTCCGGCTAGGATCGGCGCCGAGAATGATGTTCCGCCCGCGGCGGACCAGTTGCTGGGATCGCCCGTGCAGGGAGCTCCGCCATTTGACGTATCCGACCAGCAAAACACGTAATAGTGACTCCAGAGGCCGTCGGCGGCGAACAGGGAGACGTCTGGAGTGTCGCGCACGCCGTCACTCGGGTTGCCCAGCACCGACTGCCACGACGGCTTGGGCCATCCCTGGCAAGTCCCGCTAACGATTTCGTCGCTTGACGGGGTTCCCGTGGCGCAGCCGCTTGGGCCGCCGCCCCCCGCAACTGTGGTTTGTAACAAGTCGCCGAAGGAGGGGTCGTTGCAAAGGCTAGCTGACCCGTAAGTTGGGCTATAGCCCAAATAGCTCGAAAGCAGCTCCCCGGCGCAGGAGTCGTTCCACGGGGTCTCCGGGATGTACGATTTCGCTGAGCCGAAGGCGGCGGTGTTCGTCGAGTTCCAGTAGATGTCATTGGTGACCGAATAAGTGTCGCTGAAGTCCGTGCCGCCCACCGCCACGTTGTACGCCGTGGACGCGAGTGCATTGGCGCCGATGCCGTGCGTCGCCCCCGTTGCGCTGAAGTCACAGCCGGCCGCCCCGCTATCGCCCGAGGCAACGAAGATGGAGATGCCCTCCGCAACTGCCTGCTGGTACGCCGCGTTGTACGCTGCGTTGGCCGCCGCGCCGTTTACCGTCTCGCACTCTCCGAAGCTGATGCTCATGATCGCCGGCGGCTGGCCACCGGCATTGATGAGGTTCTGTATCGCGATCAGGCCGCCGAACGTGGTGCCGGTGTCCGCGCAGGCGGCCAACTGGATGGCGGCGCTCGGTGCTGCAGCGCTGGCCCACTCCGCGTCCACGATCGCTTCCGCACTGTTGGGGGCGAAGGCGCCGGGCCTCCTGCAGTTGTTGGGGCCGCTCGGAGATCGGGGGTGAACCTGCGTAAAAGAACCCGACGTGTAGCCGGAAAGCCTGAACGTCGAGCGGAAAGCGCTCCAGTCTGCCATGCTGAACACGTCGGAGTTTCCGATGACAACGATTGTTTGGCCCTGCCCCGAGTAACCCGCGCTAAAGAGAGGATTCAGGTTGTAAATGGTCGCCAGGTCCGCCGGTACCATCGCAAAGGTATCGCCGAAGAGCGAACCGAATGTGAAATTGGGCAGCGGCTTGCGCATCTTGTGCATGGTCTGTGGCCGGAAGTCGTGCAGAGAAATGACGCCGGTCACGACTGAAGCGAACGCGGTCGGAATCCGCGGATCGCTCATGTTGGCAATGTGCTTCTCACCTTGCACTTCAAGGCGATGGATCTCCGTCCGGAAAGCCTTTCGCACCTGGCGCGCGTTGCCGGAAAAATCAATGACCATCCCGCTGGGATAGACCACGTTGACCTGGAAGCCGTGTGACTCGAGCCAGCGCGTTAGGGTGTCGAGGTCCTGCTGCGCTACACCGAATCTGTCTCCGAATTCCTGCGCCGTGAGCCATTTGTGAAAGTTCGGGGAACTGGGGTTGTGGAGCTCCTCGATGAACTGCTGGAGCTCTTGCTCCTGCTCGGGAGAGCGGTGCAACTGGAGCAGCATGTGCTCGATCCGCAAGTCGTCCGCAACCGCGCCGCGATCATTCTCCGCCTTCGCTTCGCGGCGTGTGTTGCCCGCAAGCCGGACCAAGTTTCCTTCATCGATGTTCTGCGTGATGCGGGGAGGCGAGTGCCGCCCCATTTCAACCGTTTGCGCGTGCGCAGGCGAGACAGCGTTCACCAACGCCAGGATAGAGAGGAAGGCAAATCCCAGTTTTCGAGACATGGCTCGCGCGGGTCCAAGCTCATTCTACTAGAGACCAAAGAACGTCCGCAGCCGCACGCTCCTGCTCATAGAAGAAGGTGAGCGATAGATGCGAGCCCTATTCTGAACAGTGGGTTTAGAGCGACGACCGGCTGCTGCTGATCTCGCAGTACTTACGGCGACCGCCGCCTCCACCGATCACGTTTTTCTCGGCCGGCGCGGAGCACCGATTCGTAACGTCTGGGGAGGCTTCGATCAGGCCGTGCTCGCCGTCTGGAAGCCTACTATTCCTGGCACCGCGAGAGTGGCGGAACCGGCAGACGCGCGGGACTAAGGATTGGTGCCGTGGCCGGCTCCGACAGCTGTGAGCCTTCCGTGTATCTCGTCGTAGAGGTAGGAGTCCCGACCCGGGCTTACGCTTTGCAGTTCCCGGTTGCGCTCTCCGAGGTCGTGGACGAGCCAGATACGGGCGCGCGCGAGGTCCGGGCCGTTCTGGACGAGACCTTCGTGAGGATCGGCACCCGGCGTACATCGAACGAAGACGACCGATGATCTCGCTTGCGGAAGCGACGCCAGCGCGGCACGCAACCGTTTCGATCGGGGGCCGGATCGCTCTTTTTCCGACCGTACCGAAGCGATCTCGAGAGCGCCGAAAATCGCCAGCGCCAGGACGAGCAGGGCGGTCGCGACGCGCGGCAGATTGCCGGGGAGTGACCCAATCGTGGCGGAGAGACCAATGCCGACGGCGGCGGCCAATACGGGCTGGATTTCCAGATAGTAGATGGACCACACCGCGAGGTGGGCATAAATCAGGTAGCCAATCAGAAGGAAGACGCCGGTCATCAGGGCGAGAACCCCTTCTCGAGGCATGAGCGCTGCGCCGAGCAGAGCAAATGCGAACAAGATCGGCGAGCTGCCGAACGCGTCGCGGAGAACGGCGGTCACACGCTGCCCCAAGATTCGCGGCAGGGCGTCGAGCTGGTGCTCCCGATGAGTGTGTCGAAATATCGGCCCGATCGCCTGCATACAGCCGGGCAACGTTCGTTCGGCCGGTTTCGTGTCGACACCGAAGCCCGGGACATCGAACGGCATGTAGGCACGCGTGTAGGCAGCGAGAGGAGTCGTCGACCAACTTCCCGTTGTCCGCAATGACCACAGCGGTATGAGAAGTAATGGGAGGACGGTCGCAATCGCAGCCGCCGCAAGATCTCGAATCTTCCGCCTCTTGACGAGTCGGACCGACACCGCGACTGCGAGCGGCGCGGCGAACAGGAGCATGGTCAAGGGACGCGTGATCGCGCCCCACGAAGCGCCGAACGCCGCAGCGCTCAGCCAGATCGGTCGATCGGTGTCCCTCCACTTCAAGATCGTCCACCAGACCGCGAGCCATAGAAACGAGGTCGTCAACTCCGAGAAATATGAGCTCCGCAGCCGGAGGCCTCCCGGCGCGATGGTCCACACCAGCCAGGCGAGAAATGCGGCGCGCTCACCGCCAAAACGCCGGGTGAGAGCGAAGAGTAAGGCGGCGGTTCCCGCCACGAGCAATAAAGGCACGGCTGCAGGTGCTCCGAACGCGGCTCCCGGAGCCAGCAGGAGTGCGTGACCCGGCGGGTATTTCGCAGCCCGGACGGGAACGACCAGCACATGAAACTGTTCGAAGAACTCTGGAAGGGGGGGCGAGGGGTCCGACCATCGTCCTTCCGCGAAGATTCCTGCCTGGAGGACGTAAGCAGACTCATCGTGGAATCGCGGACGAAAACTCCCGCCCGACCAGACCCAGAACGCGACGGCGGCCGAGACCATGCCGAGAAGGATCGGGGCATTCAGACGACGCCGCCTCGAGAAGGACCGACGGAGCGCGCCCGAAGTCTCGACGAGCGCGAAGAGGAGCGCAAAAACCATGGGGAGCGGCTCGACCCTTCCTTCGAGAATCCACGTCGTCGTGAAAATCAGCACTCCGAGAGCCAGAGGGGCCCAGCGAGCCGTCAGCCGGACCAGTGGGTTCTGATTGGTGCGCCGACTCCGACACACGAACGCAAGCGCCAACACCGCGGCGGCTTGAGCGACAGTCCAGTCGCTCAGAGACAGATTCATCGCCTCAGCCGAGCCGCGAGGAGATGTGAGCTGTCGAAGATTGCCCGGAGAGAGCCCTGAAGGCACTCATCAAATATCGAGAAACTGCATGAATTTGGAACCAAGGTTAACCGATCGCGACCGTTGCCGGATCGACAGAGACGCCCCGACGCGAGAGCGTCGAAGTCGGGGTCGCGAACGACTCTCGCCGGTCGTCCCGACGCCAGAAAAGGATGTACGGTTTCGTTCGATCAAGCGGCCGGTTCCGGACGTAGTTCTCCTGGATCCACCGACCGATCCGTTTCGCGTAATCCTGTCCGAAGGAGGCCCGACCGTACTCGCCCGTCGGGCGATTCCAGATCACGATCGCTCGGGGTCGCGTGCGCTGCAGCTCGACGAGAAGAGCGGGCTCGTTCTCATCCGTCACGTACCCGGGAATGTAGAGCTTCTGGCGAAGTGGGTTCGAACGGCCTGCGAGGAAGTTCACGACCTGCCCCTCCGGAAACACGACCAGCCCGTCGTCGGGGCGGCTATTCCGCCGGAGGTCCGTGACGAGATCCGAAATATCGCGGGCGAGCTGTGGACGGGCCGACAGCATGTGTCCGGTCCCGGGAATCGCGATCCGGGGATCGGAAAGAAAGCCGACCGCACGCCCCGCGAAAGCGAGCATCGTCAAGAGTCCGAGCGCGGTCAGAATCCCAAAGCGCAGACGATTGCGAACCCGCTTTCGCCGCTCTCGAGTGAGGGCGAGATGCAACAGTCCGGCGGCGGAAACGAATACGAAGAGCATCGGCGGCGCGACATAGGCGGAGTCCCCGATATGAAAAATCCTTCTGTGCGACGCCAGAAGTCCGAACAGACCGAACGCTCCCAGGGCGGCGCCTCGTGGGCGGCCTGCTCGAAGCAGCCCGAGGACGAATGCCGCCAGACAGATCAGGGGCGCGGCACTGAAAAGGACCGCGCCGCTCGCGCCGCCGAGGGCTGCCAGGACCACCAGAAAGGCCAGCAGGACGGCGATGAAAGGAAGTCGCTCCCGAGCCCGACCCGGGTCTTCCTTACGCGTCGCGAGAATCTCGATCGCGACGAAAGCTCCGAGCCACATGCCCGCCGAGTACAGGAGCTCGAGGAATCCCCTGCGCCAGTCCCGTATTCCCGAAAAGTCGACCGAGAACGTTCGAGTCTCCTTCGGCAGACGAGCGAAAAAGAGGTGCCCGTCCCGAAGGATGGACTCCGGTCCGGCGAGGAAGACAAAGACACCGAGAACAAGAGAGAAGAAGACGACGGAACCGAGCGCGATCAAAACGGCTTCGCGCAAAAAGCGCGGACGAAAACGCTCTCGGAGCGCCGTGGCGAATCCCGCCGCCACGGCGGTCAAGATTCCCCACTCCGTACGGGAGAGCCCGGCGAGGGCCGCCGATGCCATGACCCCCAGGAGACGCCAGACGTCATGGCGGACCGGACGGCGCGAGGCCAGCGAAATGGCGATCAACGCGAACGTTGCCGGATGCCAGATCCGATAGCCCATTCCGATGATCGAGCCCCCGGCGTTCGGCATGAAGACGAGCACCGGCACGGCGAGTGCGGTCCAGAAAGCGGCGCTGGTACGGTCCGTGACTCTTCGCAAGGCAAAAAAGAGGGCAAAGAGGGTACCGACCGACCCGACGATCCCCGCAATCGCCAGCGTGCGGAAACTCGAGCCCAGCACAACGAAGAACGCCGCGAGAAAGTAAGGAGTAAACGGACCGAACCAATAGATCACGTCGCGGTAGAGAGTTTGTCCGCGCGAGAGAGCGTCGGAATAAATCCATTCACTCCCCGAGTCGATGATCGCGTCGGACCACTTGCCGCGCGAGATCACGAAAAGAACCACCGTGGCCGCGCCGAATGCAACCGCCGCCACGGCCGGCACCAGCCGCCGGGATCGCGCTCTCACGTCACGATCACGGGCCGATCGCGCCAGCGCTTCCACGCCCCGGAGGCCCGGATCTCGTCGATGGCTTCGAACGCCCGGTCGAGCTCTCGATCCGCCGTGTAGAAGTGGGGAGACATCCGGATCCCGGCGCCCGGCCGGTAATCGACGACGACGTCGCGCGCGTTCAGTTCCCGCGAGACTTCGAGCGCGTGCTCGAAGTCGACGGCGATGGTTCCTCCTCGGCGCGCCGGGTCGCTCGACGCCGCGCATCGGAATCCGCGGTCGCGCCCGAGCGAGATCAGCCGCTCGGTCTGCTTGAGAGACTTCGCGCGAATTGCTTCGACGCCCGCCTCGAGGACGATCCTCGGCCCCTCGCGCGCCGCGTAGAGCGCCGGAATCGCGGGGGTTCCCAGGAGGAATCGGAAAGCATCGTCGCGCCAGCGCATCGGAGGCGCCTCGAAATCGAACGGCGCGGGATGCGCCATCCATCCGGTGAGCGACGGCTCGAGCCGGCGCCGTAGCTCCGGCCGCACGTAAAGGAATGCGCCCCCCGGTCCGCCGCAGAGCCATTTCAGGACGCCGCCGACCAAGATGTCCGCTCCCAGATCCTCGACCGAGACGGGGATCGTCCCGACGGACTGGTAGCCGTCGAGCGCGAGGATCGCCCCTTCCCTCCGGCATTTCTCCGCGATCGCCGGGACGTCCAGAACGAACGCGCTCTTGAAGAGGACGTGGGAGATCGCCACCAGAGCGGTCCGGCCGTCGATCGCTTCGCAGATGTGCGACTCGTCGGCCGAGAGTCCGTCATGGGCGGGCGACGGAACGACAACGATCTCCGCCCCCAGGCGCGGGCCGAGCGTTTCATAAAGATAGCGGACCGTCGGAAACTCCCCCTCGACGAGCACGATCCGGTTGCGCGCAGAAGTGAATTCGAGAGACGAGAGAACGACCGCGGATGCGATCGTGACGTTCGGAAGCATCGAGACCGTTCCGGGCGGGGCGCCGAGAAGGGGCGCGATCTCGTCTCCAACCGTTGCGGACATCTCCCACCACCCTTCCGCCCACGCCCGAGCCCCGCGCGTCTCCCAGGTCTCCGCGTACTCGGCGAGCGCCTCGGCCGCCCGGCGCGGCATCGCGCCGAGCGAGTTGGAGATGAGATAGGTCGACTTCTCCAGAATCGGGAACTCGGGCCGGAACCGGAGGAGAGGATCAGGGAAGGAGCTCATGGGCCGCGCGGCCACGACATCGGCCCCACTCGGATGCCCGCCTTCCATATTCCATCGATATGGCGGACGGCCGAAAGGTCCTTCAACGGGTTCCCGTAGAGCACGAGGAAGTCCGCCCGCTTTCCCGGTTCGAGCGTCCCGCGGTCCTCGATCCCGAGGGAGCGGGCTGCAGTCTGCGTCGCGGCCCGAATCGCATCGAGGGGCGACATCCCCGTGTCTACCCGTTCGCTGGGATATAGCGAACCGTTGACGTACAACTCGATCTCGATCGATACGGCAAGACCCGGAAAAGCCCACATGTCGGTTCCGAGTGCGACCGGTACGCCGGCGTCATGCAACGCTTTGAGGTTGTACCGAAGAGCCGACAACCGGCCCTTGATGTTTGCGAAGTTCGGATACCGCTCTCGGTACGCGTCCGAATAGGCGGTAGAACGGTAACGAGCCACCGTCCTGGGCTGCAGAGCGCCGTCACTCGCTTCGTCAGGCCCGCCAGGAAGACGGGCTCCCGATTTCCACAGCACGTAGTCGACGAATTTCCGCGTGTCCGCGAGGAAATCGAAGACATCCATCGTCGGTATGTAGAAGATCGACCGCTTTTTCATGACCGCGATCGTGGCGTCATCGAGCGGCTCGATCACGCCGTGAGCGAGCGCGGTTGCGCCGCCGGCGATCGCCTCCTTCGCGTCGGCGATCTTCGGAGCGTGGACGGTCGCGCGCAGGCCCTGGCGCCGCGCCTCATCGATCAGGGCCTTCGCGACCTCGGGCTTCATCCGGGGAAGCGGGGGCTTCGGGTCGCGGCACCAGCTCATGTCATCGAGCATGAGCTTGATCTCCTTCGAGCCCAGTTCTTTCGCTTTCCGAACCGCTGCCCGCGCAGCTTCCGCCGTCTTCGGAAACCGATCGACCTGGGCGTCCGCCGGTTCCCCCTGGTCCCACCACCCGCCCTTCGCGGTGAAGATCGGCGTCGCGGGAAAGATCTCTGGGATGTCGCGACGCTCCCGGGACGCGACGGCCAGCGCGTGCGCCGCCGCGACGTCCTCCGCCATCAGTCGCACCGACGTGACGCCCCAGTTGAGCATCGTTTTGAGGTCGGAGTCCGATTCCGCGTGCACGTGCCCGTCGATCAGGCCCGGAATGATCCACTTCCCGTCGGCCATGATGACTTCCGTACTGGCCGGCAGTGCCTTCACGGCCTCCGGCGTGGCAAGACCCACGGAGAGGATCCTTCCGTCGGAGATGACGAAGAGCGCGTTTTCGAGGGGCGGCGCGCCCGTGCCGTCGATGACCGCCGCGCCACGGAAAACGAGTGTCGCGAACAGGAGCGTCTTAACGGGCGATCGCTCCCTCTTTTTCGAGCTCCTCTTCCGGGATCTCGACCGGATAGACGCCCGTGAAGCAGGCCGCGCAGGTGGCCTGGAGCGGCCGCCCGAAGGCCTCGAGCATCCCTTCCGACGAGAGGTAGCCGAGCGTGTCGGCCCCGATGAAATTCCGGATCTCCTCGACCGAATTGCTCGAAGCGATCAGCTCCCGACGCGTCGGCGTGTCGATGCCGTAGTGGCAGGAGGCCATCGTCGGCGGCGAGGACACCCGGACGTGGATCTCGCGGACTCCGGCGTCGCGCAGCATCCGCACGATCTTTCTCGACGTCGTCCCGCGCACGATCGAGTCGTCCACGAGGACGATCCGCTTGCCCTCGACCACCTCGCGGACCGGATTCAGCTTCACCTTGACGCCGAAGTGGCGGATGGATTGTTTCGGCTCGATGAAGGTCCGGCCGACGTAATGGTTTCGGACGAGCCCGAGAGCGAACGGGATCCCCGACTCGCGCGCGTAGCCCAGGGCGGCATACATGCCGGAGTCGGGCACCGGAACGACGAGGTCCGCCTCCGCCGGATGCTCCCGCGCAAGGCGCGCCCCGAACGCCTCGCGGGAAGCGGCGACGCTCTTGCCGAAGACCTTGGAATCGGGACGAGCGAAATAGACGTGCTCGAAAATACACGGAGTCGAGTTCGCGAACGCGAACCGCCGGGCGGAAAGGCCTTCGCGGGAGAGCCGCACGATTTCGCCCGGCTCGACGTCCCGGTCGAAGCGCGCGCCGATCAGGTCGAAGGCGCACGTCTCGGACGCAACGACGGGAGAGCCTTCCAGCGTCCCCAGCGAGAGAGGGCGGATGCCGTGCGGATCGCGGGCCGCGAAGATTCCCTCGCGGGAGAGAACGAGGATCGAGTACGCCCCCTGCACGTCGAGAAGCGCCTCGGCCAGCGCGGAGCCGACGTCCGGCGCCTTCGAGCGCGCGACGAGGTGCAGGATGACTTCCGTGTCCGACGTGGTCGTGAAGAGCGCGCCCGACGATTCGAGGCGCCGCCGTATCTCGCGCGCGTTGACGAGGTTCCCGTTGTGCGCAAGCGCAAGCGGTCCGCGCCCCGTCGCGAAGGCGATCGGCTGCGCGTTCGCGAGGAGCGATGCGCCGGCCGTCGAGTACCGCACGTGACCGATGGCCGTGCGTCCGGGGAGGCGGGAGAGCCTTGCTTCATCGAAGACGTCGGCGACGTAGCCCATCTCCCGCTCGACGAAAAACGCCTCCCCGTCGAGGGTGGCGATTCCCGCCGACTCCTGCCCGCGGTGCTGGAGCGCGTAGAGACCCAGGTAGGCGATATTGGCCGCGTCCTGCGAATCGGCGATCCCGAAGATGCCGCACTCGTCGCGGAAGCCGTCCCGGAGTTCCATCTCGTCAGATGTTAACGCGTCGGGGAAGAAGTTCATGCCTCGACATACGGGCCCGTCGTCGGGGCGGTCCCTCAGGACCTCCAATCGGCGAAGATGCGGGCCTTCTTCGCGGACCTCCAGACGTCGGCCGGAACTTTCACAGCGAGCGGGATCTCGATCGAGTGCGCTCCGGGGGGAAGGACTCTCGGAGTCGAGTAGACCCCGATCTGCTTCCCCGTTTCGTCGAGGAGCCTCACGACGATCTCGACTCGGTGTGCCTGGCCATCCGTGTTCGACCCGGTGAAGACCCATTCCGTGACGACCGGATCGGCGCCCGGCTCGGATGTCGGCCGAAGCGTGACGGAATCGATCGAAGCGACGAATCGGGCGCGGTACTCGAGCCGCACGAGGGTCGTCTTTTCGCCGGGCGCGGGGAGGGGGATCGTCGTCTCGGAGTGATACATCAGAGCTGCGAAAGCGGCGGCGGCCGCGAACAGAGAAACGACGACCAAGCAGGTGACGCAAATCCGGCGTGTCTTCATGGCCACTCCTTATCGAAGTTTCGGAAGGAAACGCTCATTTCAGCAATCGGCCTTCAACCGAATTCTATCGGGCGACGCCGATCAGGCTCGCGAGCTCGCGATCGTGACGGCGAGCCAGGAGGATCTGGGAGGTGACGGCCCCGATGAGCGCCCACAGCATGTCCCACTGCGTGTCCCAGACGTCTCCCTGGGTTCCGAGGAAGGCCATCGCAGCGGATCCGGAGATGACCGCCATCAACCACTCGAAGAGCTCGTAGGTCGCGCTCACCGCGAGACACACGCACGTCACGAGGAAGAAGAGCCACCCGCCGGGAGCCAGTCCGACTTTCCTCCTCAGGACTTCCCGGGCCAGGACTGCGGGCACGAATCCCTGGACGAAGTGCCCGAGCCGGTCGTAGTGGTTCCGTGTGAAGCCCAAGAGATCGCGGACCCAGAATCCGAGCGGCACCTCCGCATACGTGTAATGACCGCCCACCATGAGGACGAGTGCGTGCAGGAAGATGAGCCGATACGCCAGGAGCGTGAGGGGGAAGCGGCGGGCCGTCAGAAGCAGGACCGGAAGGACCACGAAAATCGGCGCGACCTCGAGGAACCACGTGTACCGATCCTTCGGCTGGATTCCGGAGAGAACGAGAAGGGCGAGGCCGAAGGCGAGGAGAACGAGCGGTTCACGGCGTCGGGCACCCGCAAGACGTCCGGGATGGGTCGACCCGCGCCGGGAAGCCGAGAGACTCTCCATCGCGCTCCGTTTCGCCCGCAAAAGATATCGAAAACCCGGCCTCATCCGCGGCCTGCCATCGGCACGCGGCTGGCACGCGCCGTGCTTTTCACCCCTATTGGTATGAGAAAGGCGATTCCCGACCGCACGAAACTCCTGGCCGCGGCGGCGATTCTCCTCGCCGTTTTCGCCGCGGGGTGCGGGTCTTCCGCCTATGCGCGCCGGACGGACCAGGACCGGCTTTTGTCGGTTCGAGTCGATGAGCGCCTGGCCGCGACGTCGAGCCTCGCCGGATCGAAGGTGGAGGCCAAGGCTCACTGGGGGGTCGTTGCCCTGCTCGGTGAAGTGTCCGAAGAGCAGTTGAAGGGGGAGGCGGAGCGAGTCGCGACGACGGTCCCGGGCGTCGTGCGGGTCAACAATCTGATCCTGGTCGCAAAGGGCGCCTCGAGGGCCGGGGGATTACCCCCGCCGGATGGCTCCCTGACTGTCGCCCGGGCCAATTAGGTCCGAAGGAGGGTACAACATGGTGAAACGATTCCATGGAGTCCTGAGTGTCGCCGCCGTCGTGGTGTTGATCGCATTCGTCGCCGGTTGCCGGACGACCCAATCGCCCAAGAGGCAGATCGACGACGAAGCGATCAAGACAGCCGTCAAGGCGAAGCTGACGGCCGATCGGTTCTCGAACATCGTCAACGTCGATGTCAACGTCACGAACGGCGTCGTGACCCTCGCCGGTCAGGTGCCGAACGCGCAGGTGAAAGCCGACGCCGAGCGCGAGGCGCGCACCGTCGACGGCGTGAGGGGGGTCAACAACAACCTCCAGGTCAAGAATCCGCCAACACCATAGCTTCGACCGGGGAACGAGAGGAGACGGCAGACGCGATGTCTGCCGTTTTTTTGTAGTCTCGGGGCATGGCGACCTGGAAGGTCACTCTCGAGTACGACGGCACCCGCTATCGCGGCTGGCAGGCTCAGGCCAACACGGAGCGCACGGTCCAGGGAGTTCTACTGCGAGCCGCTCGCGAGGTTCTCGGAGTCGATGCCGTCGCCGGCGGCGCCGGTCGGACCGACGCGGGAGTCCACGCGCTGGCGCAGGTCGCGCACGTCAGGGCTCGCCGCAACCTGCCTCCCGGCGAAATCCTCCGGGCCGTCAACGATGCTCTCCCCCATGACGTCAACATTCTGTCGGTCGAGCCGGCGGCCGCCACCTTTCACGCGCGCCACGATGCCCGGAGCCGCACCTATCTCTACCGCATCTCCCGCCGACGGACCGCGTTCGACAAGCGCTACGTCTGGTGGGTCCGGGACCGGCTGGATTTCTCCGCGATGGAAAGCGCGGTGCGGCACTTTCCCGGCCGGCACGATTTCTTCTCCTTCTGCGAGAACCCGGAGGGACAACAGTCCACGCTGGTCGTCGTCGAAGCGAGCGAGGTCCTGGAACGCGGACACGAGATCCAGTTCCGTGTCGAGGCGTCGCACTTTCTCTGGAAGATGGTGCGGAGGCTCGTCGGAACTCTCGTCGAGGTCGGCCGGGGAAACCGGACGCCCGCGGACGTCGCGAGACTGCTCGCCGAAAAGTCGGCTGAGCCGGCCGGATGGACCGCGCCCCCTTCCGGGCTGTTCCTGGAGGGCGTTCGTTACCCGGGGTCAACGCGGAATTCCTGAATTCAGCGATTCAGCGCTGACCCCAATTCAGCGATTCAGCGCTGACCCTAAAGAACGTCGGCCGTGGCGATCGCGCGTTCGAAGGCGGTCGTCCAGATCTCCCGAAGCGAGGCGACATTTTCTTCGACCAGCCCGCGACCGGCGACGCGGAGAGAGAGGGAGCCGCCGCCGACCCTTCCGACGGCGCGGAAGGGAACGCCGGCCGCCGCCGCGGCCTCCCGGATCGAGCCCTCGTTCGCGGCTGAGAACGTGATCAACGCGCGTCCCGTCGTCTCGCCGAACAGGAGGGCCGATGGGCGGGTCGTTTCGGGAAGGGAGATTTCGGCGCCCCGGCTCCCCTTCATCGCGCACTCGGCGAGCGCGATTGCGAGTCCTCCATCCGAGACGTCGTGAGCCGAGGCGACGAGACCGTCAAGGGCGAGCCGGACGAGAAGGTCCACCAGGCGCCCTTCCGCTTCGAGATCCACCTCGGGGCACGGACCCTCCTCGCGGCCGTGGACCGTCCTCAGGTACTCGCTGGCGCCAAGCTCGTCGCGCGTCTCCCCGAGCAGCGCGACGACGTCTTCTTCGGCCCGGAATGCGACCCCGACGCGGAGCGAGACGTCCTCCAGCAGTCCGACCATTCCGACGGTCGGAGTGGGCGGGATCGCCCGGCCGTCGGTCTCGTTGTAGAAGGAGACGTTGCCCGACACGACCGGAAGGCAGAGGGCGCGGCACGCGTCGGAGAGGCCGCGGACGGCGGCCTCGAACTGCCCCATGATCTCGGGGCGCTCGGGGCTGCCGAAGTTCAGGCAATCGGTGACCGCGAGAGGCCGCGCTCCGGTTGCCGCGATCGAGCGCGCCGCCTCGGCCACCGCGATCGCCGCCCCGCGATACGGGTCGCACGCGCAGAAGAAGGGATTGACGTCGCTCTTGACGGCGAGTGCCTTTCGCGTTCCTTTGATCCGGAGGAGCGCGGCGTCCGCGCCCGGCCGCTCGACCGTGTTCGTGCCGACCATGTGGTCGTACTGCGTCCAGATCCACGATTTCTCGGCCACGTTCGGAGAGGCCAGAATCGCCCGAAGACAGGCGCCATAGTCGTCCGGCTCGGGAATTCGCTCCCAGCCCATCGAGCCGAGCAGCCGGGGCGGGACGCGCGGACGGTCGTAGACCGGCGCGCGATCGGAGAGAGGCGCGGCGGGAAGGTCGGCAACGATTCTTCCTTCAAAGAACAGCACGACCCTTCCGCTATCGGTGACGCGTCCGATCTCGACCGCCGTGAGGTCCCACTTCTCGAAGACGCCCATCACCGTCTCGAGCCGATCTCGGCGCGCGACGAGGAGCATCCGCTCCTGCGACTCCGAGAGGAGGATCTCGTATGGAGTCATGCCGGGCTCCCGGACCGGGACTTTCGACAGGTCGATCTCGAGACCGCTTCCCGCCCGTCCCGCCATCTCGAAAGCCGAGGACGTGAGCCCGGCCGCTCCCATGTCCTGGATCCCGACGATGGCATCCGTCCGGAAAAGCTCCAGGCAGGCCTCCAGGAGGAGCTTTTCGGTGAACGGATCTCCCACCTGGACCGTGGGCCGCTTCTGCCGGGTCTCGTCGCCGACGAACTCCTCCGACGCCATCGTGGCGCCGTGGATACCGTCGCGCCCCGTCTTGGAGCCGACGTAGACGACCGGGTTGTGCGCGCCCTCCGCCCGTCCGCGAAAGATCCGATCCTTTTCGACGATCCCGACGTTCATCACGTTGACGAGGATGTTCCGGTCGTAGCCGGCGTGAAAGGTCGTCTCGCCCGCCACGGTCGGAATCCCGATGCAGTTGCCGTAGCCCGCGATCCCGCGGACGACGCCGTCGACCAGGTGCCGCATGCGCGGCGCATCGAGCCGGCCGAATCGGAGCGAGTCGAGCGACGCGATCGGCCGTGCTCCCATCGTGAAGATGTCGCGCAGGATCCCTCCCACGCCGGTCGCCGCGCCCTGATACGGCTCGATGTAGGAAGGGTGGTTGTGCGATTCCATCTTGAACACCACCGCCAGGCCGTCGCCGATATCCACGATCCCGGCGTTCTCTCCGGGCCCCTGGATCACGCGCGAGCCGCTCGTCGGCAGGTTCTTCAGATGGATGCGCGAGGACTTGTAGGAGCAGTGCTCACTCCACATCGCGGAGAACACGCCGAGCTCGACCAGGTTCGGTTCGCGGCCCAGGATTTCGAGGATGCGGGAGTATTCCTCGTCCGAGAGATTGTGTTCCGCGATCAGCTCGGCGGTGATCATCGGCGGGCGAGCGCCAGCGCCGCGGACTCGAACATCCGGCGGCCGACGTCGTTGCCGAGCACTCCTTCCGCACACCGGTCGGGGTGCGGCATCAAGCCGACGACGTTTCCTTCGCGATTCGATATGCCGGCGATCGCCGCGGTCGCGCCGTTGGGGTTCGCGGCATCGGTGATGCGGCCCTCCGCGTCGCAGTAGCGGAAGACGATCCGCCCTTCGTACTCGAGCTCGGTCAGCGTCTCCGGCGGAGCCGTGTAGTTTCCTTCCATGTGCCCGATCGGCATCCGGACGACGTCGCCTGGCTCGTAGAGCCGGGTGAAGGGGGTGCTCGTGTTCTCGACCTTGAGATGAACGTCCCGGCAGACGTAGCGCAAGCCCCGGTTGACGCGCACGGCGCCGGGCAACAGTCCCGCTTCCAAGAGAACCTGAAACCCGTTGCAGATTCCGAGCACGGGACCGCCGTCCACCGCGAAGCGGGCGACGCTCTCCATGACCGGCGAAAAGCGGGCGAGCGCGCCGGCCCGCAGGTAGTCGCCGTAGGCGAACCCGCCCGGCAGGATGATGACGTCGGCGTTCTTCAAGTCCGTGTCGCGATGCCAGACGTACTCGGCTCGGCATCCGAGGAGCTCGGTGGCAACGTAGTGGCAGTCCTGGTCGCAGTTGGATCCGGGGAAGACGACGATCGCGAAGAGCGGCCTACTGCTCACGATCGGTCCGCAGGCGCACGTCGTATCCCTCGATCACCGTGTTGGCGAGGAGCTCCTCCGCCATCCGCCGGGCCTCCGCCTCGACCGCCGCCGGATCGTCGCCGCGAACGTCTAAGAAGAAGATCTTGCCGGCGCGGACGTCGGAGACCGTCTTGTGACCCAGGCGCTCGAGGGCGGATGCGATCGCTCTCCCTTGCGGGTCGAGCACGCCCTTCTTGGGATAGACGCGGACCTCCACCTTCATGCGTCGAACGTCTCGTAGCCGTCGACCTGATTCGCCGCTCCGTACTCGGCGCCGCTCTCGGCGAGCTCCAGCGCCGAAGCGAGCGCGGCGAGGGCGAGGGCCGGTGTGTTGTTCGCCCTCGAGAGATGGGTGGCGACGACCCGTTTCAGGCGCTGTCCGGCAGCCGTGCGAACCGCCTCCGCCGACTGCCGATTGGAAAGGTGCCCCCAGCCGCCGGCGATGCGCTGCTTCAGCGGCCAGGTATATGGGCCGTCTCGCAGCATGTCTTCGTCGTGGTTGAACTCGAGGAGGAGCGTCGTCGCCCCTCGGAGGAACTCGAGGAACTCTCGCTGAACGTGTCCGAGATCGGAGGCGATGACGACCCGCGCGTCGTCGGCTTCGAAGGCATATGCGACGGACTCGTTGGAGTCGTGGGGGGTCCCGAGCGGCCGGTAGCTGATGTCCCCGATCTTCCCTTCGCGGCACGACTCCATGCGGACGAAAGGTGAAAAGAGGTTGCCTTCCAGGCCGAGCGCGTCCGCGGTGCCGGCGGTGGCGTACAGCGAACAGCCGAACCGCGCCGCGAAGGTCAGGGCGCCGATCGAATGATCGCCGTGCTCGTGGGTGACGAAAATCCCGCGGATCGTCGAGGCGGCGATTCCCCGTTCCGCGAGACGCTTTTCGATCTCCTTCGCCGAGAGGCCGGCGTCGACCAAGACGCGCGTCCGACCCGACTCGACGACGCAGGCGTTTCCGCCCGAGCCGGAGGCGAGCACCGCGACGCGCACGAAGCAAGATTAGCAGACGCGCGGACAGATGAAGTCCGAGCGGACTTCCTCGCTTACGCTCCTCGAGCGGTCAGCTCTTCCCGGTCGAACCAAACCCGCCCGTCGATCGCGCCGACGGTGGAAGCTCGGAGACCTGCTCGAATTGCCCGCGCGCGACCGGTGCGAATACGAGCTGCGCGATTCGGTCGCCGCGGCGGATCGTCACCGGCTCTGCGCCCAGGTTCGCAACGATGACGCGGATCTCGCCGCGGTAATCGGAGTCCACGGTCCCCGGCGCGTTCAAGAGCGCGAGCCCGCAATCGTGCGCGAGCCCGCTGCGCATCCGCAACTGGCCTTCGTAACCGGGCGGGACAGCGACCGCGATCCCGGTGGGGACGAGGGCCCGTCCGCCCGCCGTGATCGTCAGGTCCGTCTCGATGGCGGCCCGAAGGTCGCAGCCCGCCGACCCCTGCGTCGCGTAGGCTGGCGCCTCGAGCCCCTTCCCGTGGGGAAAGACCTTGACCGGGACGGCGATCGACATCGGCTTCGAAGCGATATTCTTTAGCACAACCGGGGGCGTTCTATGACCAAGAGCGAAACACTCGATTCGGGCCGGGAGTCGTTCCGTCGGCAGCAGTGGACCGACGCTTACACAGAGCTCTCGGCCGCGGACCGGGAGACCGCCCTCCTTCCCGAGGACCTCGAGCGGCTGGCCACCGCCGCCTACTTGACCGGAAAAGACGCCGACAGCACCGACCTGTGGGCGCGGGCGCACCAGGAGTTTCTCGCCCGGAACGACCGAGAGCGGGCCGCTCGCAGCGCGCTGTGGCTCGCTTTCGGGATGCTCGCCCGCGGCAACATGGCACCGGCCGGCGGGTGGCTCGCCCGCGCGGGACGGGTCCTCGAGGGCAGCGGCGACTGCGCCGAGCAGGGGTTTCTCCTCGCCCTGAACGCGATACCGACCATGTTCGGGGGCAACCCCGCGGGCGCGCTCGAAATGTTCGGCCGGGCCGCTCAAATCGGAGACCGCTTCCGCGACGCGAACGTCGCGACGCTGGCGCGGATGGGCGAGGGCGACTGCCGCATCCGCCTCGGAGAGCCCGCTGCTGGCATGAAGCTCCTCGACGAGGTCATGGTCGCGGTGACGGCGGGAGAGGTTTCCCCGCTCCTGACCGGGCTCGTCTACTGCGCCGTGATCAGCGCGTGCCACGGGACGTTCGACTTGCGCCGCGCCCAGGAGTGGACCGACGCGCTGACGCGGTGGTGCGATTCGCAAGCCGGCCTCGTCGCCTACCGCGGGGTCTGCCTCGTGCACCGCGCTGAGATCCTCCAGTTGAAGGGCGCCTGGCCGAGCGCCGTCGATGAAGTCCGCCAGGCCTGCGAACGACTTTCGGAGCCTCCCGCTCACGCGTCGGTCGGCGTGGCGTTCTACGTGAGAGGCGATCTCCACCGCCTGCGCGGGGAGTTCGCGGAGGCCGAAGAGGCGTACCGGCAGGCGAGTCGCTCGGGGCGAAAGCCGGACCCGGGTCTCGCCGAGCTGCGGCTGGCTCAGGGTCAGGTCGAGGTCGCGGCCGCGGCGATCCGCCGCGTGGCGGAGGAATCGCGGGATCAGAGGATCCGGTCCCGGATCCTTCCCGCGTACGTCCATATCCTGCTCGCCGTGGGCGACGTCGCCGCGGCGCGGACCGGCGCAGAGGAGCTCTCCGAGATCGGCGCCGCCCTCGACTCGCCGTTCGTTCGGGCCGTCTCCGCGCAGGCGCGGGGCGCCGTCCTCCTGGCCGAAGGGGACGCCCGAGCCTCGCTCGCCGCGCTGCGCGAAGCCGCGGCGGGCTGGCGCGACCTCGAGGTGCCTTACGAGGCGGCGCGCGTTCACGTCCTGGTCGGACTCGCTTGCCGGCAGCTCGGGGACGAGGAGACGGCGAAGATGGAGTTCGACGCCGCCCGCCGCATCTTCCAGGAGCTCGGCGCCGCGCCGGACGTGGAACGGGTCGAGCAACTTTCGCAGACGGCCGCTACCGTTGCCGCCATACCGATCGTTCGGCGAGAGCCGTTGACTCTGGGCCCCGGCTCGCGGCTCGGACCGTACGAGATCCTCTCGTCCGTCGGCGTCGGCGGGATGGGCGAAGTCTTCCGCGCCCGGGACACGCGCCTCGGCCGGGAAGTGGCGATCAAGATCCTGACAGCAGCGCATTCCGGCGATCCGGACAGCGTGCGACGGTTCGAGAAGGAGGCGCGGGCGGTCGCCTCGCTGTCGCACCCGAACGTCGTTCCCCTCTTCGACGTGGGGGACCAGGACGGGATCCGGTTCGCGGTTTCGGAGTTCGTCGAAGGCGAGACCCTCCGGGCGCGCTTGAAGCGCGGAGCGATGCCGCCCGCCGAGGCCGCGGAAATCGCCGCCCAGATCGCGGAAGGCCTTTCGGCCGCCCACGGGAAGGGTTTCGTGCACCGCGACATCAAGCCGGAGAACGTCATCCTGGCGCACACGACCTTCGCTCGGATTCTCGATTTCGGACTGGCAAAACGGAACGCCGGGATGGTGGGCGCTTCCGTGTCGGAGGAGGAGGCGACCCAGAGCGCGTTCTTGACCGAGCCGGGAATCATCGCCGGCACAGTCGGATACATGAGCCCGGAGCAGGTGCGGGGCGAACCGGTCGACGGCCGGTCCGACATCTTCTCGCTCGGCGTCGTACTCTGGGAGATGTTGACCGGCCACCGTCCCTTCCGGGGCGACTCGCCGGTCGAAACGCTCTCCGCGATCCTCCGGGAAGAGCCGCCGCCCGACCCGGTCTTTGCGGATCTTCCGTCCGAGTTCGAACGGATCCTGCGCCGCTCCCTCCAGAAGCGCCGGGAAGACCGTTACGGGTCGGCCGCCGACCTCGCGCTCGATCTGCGCCGCGTGGCCGCTGACACCGCGGAAGAGCCGGTTCGCCGCCGGCCCGGCCTCGGCAACGCGCTTCGAACCCTGCTCCGTCCCTCGGGCCGCTCGCCGCGATCGTCCTGACCCGCGGCCGCGCCGGGCCGGTCCCGGCGCCCCTTCGGCGCCCTGAGCGGCAGTATTCTCTCGGGCGGTCGTGAGCCTTCCCCACGGAACCCGTCTGGGCCCTTACGAAATCGAGGGTGAGCTCGGCCGCGGCGGCATGGGCGAGGTCTACCGCGCCCGCGACACACGGCTCGGCCGGGAGGTCGCGATCAAAATTCTGCCCGCGGCCTTCGCCGCCGATCCGGACAGCCTGCGGCGCTTCGAAAAGGAAACGCGTGCGGTCGCTTCGTTGTCCCACCCGAACGTCGTCACGCTCTTGGACGTCGGCGAGCAGGACGGCGTGCGTTATGCGGTCGCCGAGCTCGTCGCCGGGGAGACGCTCCGGGCGCGTCTCGCGGCCGGACCGCTCCGGCCGAGGGAGGCCGCCGAGATCGCGGCGCAGGTCGCCGAAGGTCTCGCGGCCGCTCACGAAAAGGGGATCGTGCACCGCGACATCAAGCCCGAGAACATCGTGATCTCGCCGTCGGGGCATGCTCGCGTCCTCGACTTCGGGTTGGCGAAAAGAAATGAGCCTTCGCTCGGCGGGACGACGGACGACGAAGCGACGGCGACCGCGCTCGCGACCGAGCCGGGGATGATCGCCGGGACGGTCGGCTACATGAGCCCGGAGCAGGTCCGCGGCGAGCCGGTCGACGGTCGATCCGACGTCTTCTCCCTCGGCGTCGTTCTCTGGGAGATGCTGACCGGCCGCCGGCCGTTCCGCCGCGAATCCCGGATCGAGACGCTGAACGCGATCCTGAAAGAGGACCCGCCGCCGGATCCGGCTCTCGCTTCTCTGACGCCCGAGATGGAGCACATCCTCCGCCGCTGCCTCGAGAAGCGAAGGGAGGACCGATACCACTCGGCCGCAGATCTCGCTCACGATCTCAAGACCGCGGTCGGATCCCTCACCTCGGCGGTGACGCGCGCTCCCGCGAGACCGCCTCCGAAGCGCCGAACATTGGTTTACGTCGGAGGAGCGCTTCTCCTGGCCGCGATCGCCGCCGTCGCGCTCCTCGTCTCGCGCCGCCAGCCCGCCGCGACGTCGGCCGGGCTTCCGCGCACTCTCGCGGTCCTGCCCTTCCGCGCCATCACCGCCGAAGGAATGCCCCAGCACTTCGGGCTGGGTCTGGCCGATTCGCTGATCGGCCGTCTCGCCGCCGTGCGCGATCTCACGGTCCGGCCGACGAGCGCGATCGCGCGCTACGAGACTCCCGCGGCCGACGCGAGCGAGATCGGCCGGAAGCTGGGCGTGGACGCCGTCCTCGAGGGGACGTACCAGAAGCTCGAGGGCATGACGCGGGTCTCGGTCCAGATGACCGACGTCTCGCGCGGCGGAATCCTCTGGAGCGACCGCATCGACCTGCCGGAAGGGAAGCTGTTCGAGCTCCAGGACGCGATCTCACGCCAGGTAGTGGAAAAACTGCAGATCGGACTCGCGCCGGCCATGCAACGCACGCTCGGCCCTGCGGAGAGGGTCCCCGACCAGGTCATGGAGCAGTACCTGGCGGCGAGGGCTCGTCTGCTGAAGGTATCGACCGCCTTGGTGAATGAGCGGCAGCAGATCATCGCCGCGTTCGACCGAATCGTGGAACAGGCGCCGACCTTCGCTCGGGCGATCGGCGCCCGAGCCTACGCCCGGGCGTGGCTCTCCTTCCTGCGACCGGATTCCGACAGCTGGAGCGCCGCGCTCGCCGACGCCGATCGCGCGCTCGCCCTCGACCCCACCCTCGCCGAGCCCCGTTTGGCGCGGGCGTCCGTCGCCTGGTCCTCTCTCGGCGGCTGGGACGTCGTGAGCGCGGTTCGCGAGCTGAAGTTGGCCCTCTCGGTTGCGCCGAACCTCGAGATCGCCCACTTCGATCTGGCGCGGATCTATCTCCACAGTGGGTGGGTGCCGGAGTTCGAAGCTGCCATCCGCGCGGGCGAGCGCATCAACCCCTCCGGCTTCGAAGCGGACCGGCAGCGCGCCACCTTGGACGGTTGGGGCGGCGGCGATCGGCGTCATGCGTTGGAGGAGTATGCGAAGCTTCCGCCGGAGAGCCAGAAACTCTGGGCGACCCGCTGGCCGAAGGACTGGTTGCGCGCCCAGTTCGAAGATCCCCGGCGGCTCGAACTCGAGATCGAAGTACTTCAGCGCGAAACCACAGCGGAGATGAAGTCCGCCTATTCGGCGATCCTTGCCATCCTGCGAGCCCGACAGGGACGGGACTTCGCGGACCTCGAAGCCGAAACTCTCTCCGCCGACCGCCGGATGGGCCACTTCCATCACGTCTTGCACTTCCTCGCGGAAGCTCGGGCGATGCGCGGCGACCTTGCCCGCGCCGCGGAGCTCTTGCGTATGGCGGTAGAGACGGGAATGCCCTGCGCTCCCTGTTTCGACAACGATTCGCTGCTCGCGCCGGTCCGCGCCTCGAAGGAGTATGCGGAGATCAAGAGGGAAATCGAGCGCCGAAACGCCGGTTACCGCGCCGCGCTGAAAGGTTTGCTCTGAGGTTCTAGAGCGCGGCGGCGAGATCCGGGGCGGTCAGAGGCAGCTTGCCGACGTTCCCGACGACCGAGAGGGACAGCACACGGCCGTCGAAGAGACGCTCGGCCTCCTCGTCGACTTCGTCGGACGTCACGGCGTCGACCTTCGCCAGTCTCTCCTCGGCGGGGGCGACCCGGCCGAGATAGAACTCCTGGCGGGCCTGGGACGACATCCGCGACACTGTCGACTCGAGCGCCAGGATCATGCTGCCTTTGAGGTTCTGCTTGGCCCAGGCGAGCTCGCGCGGCCGAACGCCGTCGTGCTTCAGCTTCTTGAGCTCCCGCAGCGTGACCTCGAGCACCCTCGCCAGGTTCTTGGGGGCGCACGCGGCATAGATGGTCTCGTAACCGCCCAGCCGGTAGGAGTTCAGGGTCGAAGCGATCGAGTAGACGAGTCCCCTCTTCTCGCGGACCTCCTGGAAGAGGCGCGAAGACATCCCGCCTCCGAGAACGATGTCCACGAGATGGGCAGCAAAGCGGCGGCCGCTCGCCTGCCCGGGCCCCTCGACGCCCAGGCAGACGTGGGCCTGTTCGAGCCCGCGCCGGGCTTTCAGCTGAATGTGCTGGTAGGAACGGGGCTTCCCTGCCAGGTGTTCGCCCGGATGGTTCCCGTTGCCGCGCGCCGCCCGCCGGCGAAAGAGTTTCTCCAGGGACTCTAAGACCTCGAGCTCCCGGACGTGCCCCGCCACGGACACGATCAGGTTGTCCGGGGTGTAGCGCTCCCGGTAGTAGCGGTAGAGGTCCCCGAGCCCGATGGCGGCGACCGTCTTCGACGTCCCCAGTACCGGCTCGCCCAGCGGATGCGTCCGCCAGAACGATCGAACGAACATCTCGTGGACCAGGTCGTCCGGGTTGTCGTTCGCCTCGCCCAGTTCCTCCAAGATCACGCCCCTCTCGACCTCGATGTCGTCCGACTCGAAAGCGGGCGCGAGCACGATATCTCCCAGCAGGTCCATGGCTTCCGGGAAGCGCGAGTCGAGCGTGTGCGCATAGAAGCCGGTGTACTCCTTCGTCGTGAAGGCGTCCACGTCGCCCCCAAGTCGGTCGATCGCCCGGGCGATCTCGACCGTCGAGCGCCGGCGGGTCCTCTTGAAGAGGACGTGCTCCAGGAAATGGGAGATCCCCCGTTTGCCGGGAGATTCCTCACCCGAGCCTGCCCGGACGAAAAACCCCAGGGAGAACGAGCGAACGTCCTGCATCTCGTCGACCAAGACCGTCACTCCGTTTTCGAGAAGGTGTTTGCGGACCATCGGACCCCCGGCAGGCGCGCACATTTTATCCCCGGGGGGCCAACTGGCCGGGTGCGGAATCTAACTGATTGACCGGGAAGGATTTGTCTGAAAGCTGGTACTAGGGGCGCTTTGGCGCGGCCGGTGTCACGCGGAGAGTATTGGGGTTGAAGTTGATGGTTACGTCGCTGTCGGCGTCGCCGACGATGAACCGCCACTCGTCGTAGTAGCGCTTACCCCGCCATTCCCGGAGAGCCTGCTGATGGATCTTCGACCGGACTCCCACGATCGGCCCCAGATTGATCGGCTGGTTATCGGGACCGAGCGGCCAGTGCGCTGGCAGTGGCGTGCGCACGAGGTTGCTGTAGGTCGAGGGGGGCCGGTTGCTCGGGTCCACCTTCTGGTCGACGAACGGAGAGGAGTCGGGCTGCCCCTGGATCAGGAGCTTCCAGTCGTAGCAGTCGCACATCGGATCCTTCCAGAGCTTGCGGACGGTGTGGGGTCGGTTCGCGAACATTTCCTTCAAGGACGTCGGGTACCGGCCATACCGGCGCTGAAACAGGACGATCGAACGGGCGTACTGCTTACCCCGGAAGAGGAGCTCCTCTTCCCGGTCCCTCTTCATGACGGTCGAGATGGAAGGCCCGACGGCGGCAATCACGATCGTCAGGATGGCGATGAAGATGACGACCGCCACCATCGTGTAGCCGCGGTCCGCCGCGCCGCTACCAGTCCTTGTAGAGCGTCCCATCCAGCGCCTTCTCGGTCGAGCTGCTGTGCACGTCGATGATGCCGGGCGTTGCCGATTGCTCGGTCGTCTGCGTGCCGGTCGTGGCCCCGACCGACGTCGTCGGCCCGCCCTCTCCCTCGGCCGTCGGCTCGAGCTGCTCGAGCTGGACTGCCCAGGTGTCCCGGGACTTCGTCATCGGGTCGACGGGGATTTGCCGCAGGTAACCGTCCGAGACGAGGGTCGCCAGGTCTGGCGGATAGTAGCCCTTGTCCCCGTGGTACTGGTCGATGGTGCTGCGCAGCGTGAAGAGGTCCTCTTTGAGCGCCGCCTCCCGCGCCCGTTGCGGAGAGTCGCGCAGCGCCGGAATCGCGACGGCCGCGAGGATCCCGATGATCGTCATGACGACCAGCAGCTCGAGGAGGGTGAAGCCCGACTCGGAACGCGCCATCATCACCAATCCTTGTAATACGTGCCGTCGATCCCGCGGCCGGTCGACAGCGTATAGATGTCGTAGACGTTCTGACCCCCCCAGGCGAAAGAGTCCGGCTCGTCCTGGAAAGAGCGCAGTCCCCATTCCGCCTTTTTGGTCATCGGATCGATCGGGACCTTCCGAAGGAATTTCATCTTCTTGTTGACCTGGCCGATCAGATCGACGCCGTTGACGAGCGTGTCCAGCTCCGGGGGATACCCCTCGGTATCGACGCCGGCCAGGGGGATCAGCCCCGCGTCGGAGTACTGCTTGTATTTGTCGATCGCGTTTCGCAGAAGACGGAGCTGGTAGCGCAGCTCGAGCTCGTCCTGCCGCTTCAGGGCGTAGCGGGCGACCGGGATCGCCATGGCCGTCAGGATCGTGATCATCGCGGCGACGACGGCCATCTCGACCATCGTGAAGCCGCGCTCGCCACGTCGGGAAACGGGTAATCCGAGGCGCAACGCGAAGGGGCGGGTCACGGCGCGCGGACCTCCACCGCGGCGTCGGAGAGGATGGCCTGACCTCCCGTCGTCGCCTTGTCAAAAGAGAGCTTCGCGCTGCCGGGGGAGATCCCCTGGATCGTGATCTCCGCCAGGGTACGCGTGCCGGAGAGGCCGAGCCCGGACGGCAGATCGAGGATGACTTTGCTCCCCTCGACCCGTCCCTCGCCGGTCCCGCCGCCGTCCACGACGGGGCGAACTCCCACGACGGCCGCGATCGCCGGATCGAACTGGAGCTCGAGCGTGCCGGAGGCGGACGCGTCCGTCCCGGTGGCGCGAACGGTCACGGTCTTCTGTTCTCCGGTTGCGAGCGAAAGCGACGGCGGATCGAGGTCGAAGAGGACCCCTTCGTTGCTCTGCGAGACGGCGCCCGGCGGGACAGGCGTCGGCTGCGGCTGCGGCGGAACCGCGTCCCGAGGGTTCGGGCGGAACGGATCGTTCGGGAGCCCGCCCGGGACGAGGATCTGGGGCGCGGGCGTCACCGTCGGTACGGGCGCGCCCCGGGGGGGAGTCGGAGGCTCCCGGCGGCTGAAGTCGAACGGGCCCTGCTGGGTCGGCGACTCGATCCGCGGCCCCCCCTGGGCGGAGATGTTCGAGTCGGTCCCGACGTAGAACGGCTCCAGGTCCTCTGCCGTGACGTCGGGGATCCGGATGATGTGCGGGGTCAGTGTCAGGACGAGGTCGGTGGACTTATTGTCCGTGAATTTCTTCGAGAAGAGCCTGCCCAGGATCGGAATGTCGCCCAGGAAGGGGACCGAGTTCGTCGTGTGGCTCTTGTCGGACCGAAAGAGCCCGGCGAGCAGGTTCGTCTCGCCGTCCTTCAGCCGGATGCTCGAAGCGATCGTACGGGTGCCGATGATCGGCTGATTCTGTCCCGCCTGGACCTGGACGAAGCCATTCAGGTTCGAGACTTCGATAGTCAGCTTGAGCGTAACTTCCTTGTTGTGGTGGACGCGCGGCTCGACCTCGATCTTGATTCCGACGTCCTGGTACTGGAACGACGTCACCGGAACGATGTTGCCGCCGACCGTCGTCCCCGTGTTGAACGTCGTCGTGGGGATCGGCACCCGGTCGCCGATGACGAGCTGCGCCTTCTGTCCCTCCGAGATCCGCATTTGCGGCTTGGCGAGGAGCTCCGCGTCCGTGTTGTTCTTGATGAAGGAATAAGTGATCGAAGGAAGAGTGAAGCCGAAGGACCGGATCGAGATGTCTTTCAACTGATCCCAGGTGAAGCTGCCGTCGGGTATTTTCGCGCCGAAGTTATTGTTCCCGCCCGGAGCGATCAGGTCGGCGCTCGCCTGGTAGGCGGACAGCAGCACGCCTAAGTCCTGGGTCTTCGTCGTGTTGATCTGGAGGAGCTCGACGTCCACGACGACCTCGGCGAGCTGCTTGTCGTTCTGCTCGACGATGCGCTCGGCGATTGCGACCTTGTCGGCCGTATCGCGTAGCGTGATCGAGTTCTCCGCCTTGTTGATCGAGATTCGCGTGGTCTGGAGGAGTGAGCGCAGCGAATTCGCGACCTCGGTCACGTCGGCGTTCGACAGGAAGAACGTCCGGATGACCAGGTCTTCGTACGTCTTGCGGTTGGCCGCGTTGTCCGCCGCGATCAGGATCGTCCGCTCGTCGATGACCTTGTAGAAGTGGTTCTCCTGGCGCATCAGTGTCTCGAGCGCCCGCTGGAATTCCATGTTGTTGAGAACGATCGCGACGTTGTCGTCCTTCAGCTGAGGGTCGAAAATGACGTTGATCCCGGCGGCGTCCGCGAGGGCCTTGTAGATCTGCTTGATTGGTTTCGGCTGCGGGAAGTTCAAGTTGATGGGGTGATCGCTCGCCGGCTCGAGAATCGGGGGCTTCGCCCGCGAGCCGCGCGCCTGCCGCTTCAGCCCCTCGATCCGCGTCTCGCCGGCTCGGTCGGCAATGATCTTGCCCGCTTCCTCGCGGGCCTTCCGCAGCTCGACCTCGGCGTACTGGTTGGTCGGGTCGAGCAGCACGGCCTGCTCGAGCTCGACGACGGCGAGCTCGGGACGGGCGGAAGAGCGGTAGAGCTTTCCTTTCTCGAAGTGCGACTGCGACGCCTTGGCCTTCGCGCGGGCGAGCGCGAGGCGATAGCTGTTGTCCTTCGGATCGAGCTTGACTGCCTTGGAGTAGTTGATCACCGCGAGATCCCAGTGCTCGAGCGCCTCCTCATCGCGGGCCTCGCGGAAAGCCCGAGAGCCCGTACACGAGGTGAGGGCGATCAGCAGAAGGGGCAACACGGCGTGCTTGTGAACTCGGTTTCTCATCTCGAAAAAGGACCTTTCTTCGTTTATTGAGTGATCGGCAATCGCCGCGTCTCGGCCGGCGGAAAGCCGACGAAGCCGACGTCGATCGATTCGTATCCGACGTTCTGAATCTTGAACTGGCCGAACACGACATCGCCTTTGCGAGCGTTGGTGATCTGGTCCCCGGATCGAAGGACGGCGATCGGCCGGTCTTTCGGGCCGAAAATGCCGATCAGCTGGAAAGCGATGTTCGGAGGCGCTGGAGTCGGTAGCGGTGTCGGTGGGCCCGGTGGGCCGAAGGTGGGAGGAATTGTCGGCACCGGGGTCGGTACCGGCGGCGGAGTCGGGGTCGGCTCCCGGAAATCGAATAGGTCGCGGCCGGTGTCGACGGCGCCTCCGCGAAGGTGCGGCTCGAGATCGCGCGCCGTCAAGGCAGGGATTTCTTCGGGCACGACCGAACGGGCGCGCGGCTTCCGGTTGCGCGCCAGAGGCGGCAGTCGGCGTTCGGCGGTCGGCGACGGGATCGAGGCCTCGACGGGCGCCGACCTCTCCCGCGCGCTCCACTTCACGATCGCGAAAAGGAGGACGAAGGCAAGGGCGCCGAAAAGAATGGCTTGCCGGCGGGTGCCGATGGAAAACCCTTTCATCGCTGGACCGTCCGCTCGACGGTGCGCACGGTCCGTCGCGCCGGGGAAGGGGGCGCCGGAGGAGCCGGAACGCTCTCGTCCCCCGAGAAATACGTCGCGAGGACGACCCTCACCTGGACGTCTCCGGGAGAGTCGGTCTTCCGGTTCAGGGAAACGTCCCGCACGACGATCCAGCGCCGGTTGGACTCGAACGCGGCGAGCAGCCGCTTGAATCGGGCATAGTCGCTGTCGAAGTGGAAACCGATCAGCATCTGCGAAAGCGGAAGGGTCTTGAGAGAGGCCGTCGTGTAGCTGATCGCCACCGGCGTCACGCCGACTTTTTGTATCACGGCGTGGACTTCCTCCACGATCGGAGCGAGCGTCTCCCGTCGAGACCCGACCCGGCGCCCGTAGAACTCGTCGATGACGGAGGAGACCTGCGCCAGCCGGTCGCGCTGCCCTCCGAGCTTCGCGGCCTCCGCCTCGCGCGAAGTGACGTCACGGGAGAGGGCGGTCCGGCGTTCCTCGAGCGCTTGCCGGCGCGCGGAGGTGATCGACCGGGAGCCCAGCAGAAAGGCAAGGTTCGCCACGAAAAAGATGCCCGCGACGACCAGGAGGCCCCCCCTCTGGCGCCAGATGCTCTCGCGAGCTCTCACGACGCCCCTTTCGGCGCGTAGCTCGTCGTGACCGAGAAGGTATAGCCCTCGGGGACGCCCTGCTTCGACTCCGGCCGCGTTTCGGACTTGAGCTCGATCGCCGCAAAGTACGGGGACCTCGCAAGCGCGGTCAGAGTGTGGACCACGCTTTCCGGTCCTCGGCCCACGAGCGCGATGTCGATCTCGATCTTTCCGGCGTCCTCGAATCTCGGCTGGAGACGCGACAGCCGGACTTCGGCCGGGAGGACCTTTTCCAGCCGCGAGAGGAGCGTCGTCCAGGAAAACTGCCGTTCCTCGACCAACCGCAGGAGCCCGCGGCTCTCCGTCGAGAGCTCGGAGAGCTCGTAGGCGCGAAGAGCGTTCTTGGCTTCGTCGGCGGCCGCATTGGCGCGCGCCTGCCGTTTCTCCAGCCAGGAGATCTCCTCGCGCGTATCGGCGACGTCCCGCCGGAACTGACCATAGAGGCTCGCATTGATTCCGAAGAGGATCGCGCCCAAGAGAAGAGTTGCCCCCGCCACGAAATAGACGGGTCGGTAGTCGCGAAACGGGCGGCGCGCGAAGTTCAAGGTCATGACTTGCCGTTGACCGCCGCGAAGGCCGACAGGAGCTCGGGACGCGCGGCGACGCGCTCGTCGAACCCGCGGTCGGCGGAAAAGAGCGACCCCGAAAGCCGCGTCTGAGGGACCGGAAGAGCGGAGCCGCTGGCGAGCTCGCGTCCCGGCGCTGCGTCGTGCACGTACACGGCGGAAAGACCGGCGCCGTGGAGCTTCTCGAGGTAGTAGGAGAGGGAGAGACGGACTTCCTGATCCTGGTCTTCTCCCTCTTCACCTTCTTCTTCCGGCCGCTGGCGAAAGAAGACCGGGTTTCCGTCGCGCGCGATCACGAAGACGAGCGAGCCGGGGGAACGGTGGAGAAGGCCGTAGTCGCCGCCGGCGAGAGTGCCGAGAACCGGCGAAAGACCGTCGAAGAGAATGAGGCTCGAGGGCGCGAGAGCGCCGACACGAACGCCCACGCTCTCGAAAGACTGCTCGATCGACCGGAGCATCTCGGAAGGCGCCGCCGCGACGAGGAGACGCAGCTCCCCCTCCTCTCCCGCCTTCGGCATCTGGTCGAAGACGACCGACAGGTCTTCGCTGATGCCGGGGAGGAGCTTCTTCAGCTTCCAGAGGACCATGTCGCGCACCGCGTCCTCCGAGTCCGGCAGCGTGTCGAAATCGATCGGGAGGATGCGCGCCCACGAGTCGGGAAAGACGACGGAGGCGCGCGAGAACCCGCCCGACAGTTTCCGGGCGACCTCGACCGCGTCGACGATGGCGTCTCGAGAGAACAGCGGAGTTCCGGAGGGGCCGGAGCCGAGAGTATTCGGGGGATACGCGAAGTGGCGCGAGTCGACGAATCCCGGAACCGGGTCGCGCCGCACGTTCGCCCACGTCACGCCGTCCGCCAGAAGGCAGAAGACGTGCGGTGGAACGACGGGAGGGAGAAGTGGAATCTTCATCAGTCGACGAACGTGACCTTGTTGATTTCCTTCAACGTAGTCAAACCCTCGAAGACCTTCGAAAGCGCCACTTCGCGAAGGAACGTCATTCCCTCTTCCTTGGCCGCCCGCTTGATCTCGGCGGCGGGCCGCCGCTCCAGGATGAGACCCCGGATCCGGTCGGACAGGTCGAGCAGCTCCGCGATCGCCATGCGGCCGTGAAAGCCGGTGCCGTCGCACTCCAGGCAGCCTTTCCCCTCGTAGAAGACCTGTCCCGCGAGAGTCGCGGGGTCGAGACCGGCCTCCACCAGCGACTGAGGCGAGACCGAAACTTTTTCGCGGCAGTGCGGGCAGATTTTCCGGACGAGCCGCTGCGCGAGGATGCAGTTCAGCGCCGAAACGAAGTTGTACAGCTCGACTTTCATGTTCAGGAAACGGCCGAGCACGTCCACGACGTTGTTCGCATGGACGGTCGTGAACACGAGGTGGCCCGTCAAAGCGGATTGCACCGCGATCTGCGCCGTATCCTCGTCGCGGATCTCTCCGACCATGATCTTGTCCGGGTCGTGCCGCAGGATGGACCGGAGACCGCGCGCGAACGTGAGCCCCTTTTTCTCGTTGACGGGGATCTGGGTGATCCCGCGAAGCTGGTACTCGACCGGATCTTCGATCGTGACGATCTTGTCCTCGACGGACTGGATCTCGGACAGGCAGGCGTAGAGGGTCGTCGTCTTTCCCGAGCCAGTGGGGCCGGTGACGAGCACCATTCCATAAGGCTCGCGGATGAACTTGCGGACCTTCTTCTTCGTTTCCGCGTCGAATCCGAGCACGTCTAAGTTCAGGCTCTTGAACTCCGCGTTGGCGGACTCCTTGTCGAGGATGCGGATGACGGCGTCCTCGCCGTGCACGGTCGGCATGATCGAGACGCGGAAGTCGATCGTGCGGCCGCGCACGCGGAGCTTGAACCGGCCATCCTGCGGAATGCGCCTCTCGGAAATGTCGAGCTCCGACATGACCTTGATCCTGGAAATGATCGTGCCGTGGTGGCGTTTGTCGATCGGGTCCATCGCCTGGTACAGCACTCCGTCGATTCGGTACTTGATCAGAACGACGTTCTCCTGCGTCTCGATGTGGACGTCGGAGGCGCGGCGCTGAATGGCGTTGAAGAGAATCGAGTCGACGAGCTTGATGATCGGAGACGCGTCCTGCGTGATCCGATCGATCGTGAGGGTCTCTTCGCCCTCCTCGTCCTCGCTGACGAGCTGAAGACGGAAGTCTTCGGTCGCTTCGTCCAGGACCCTCTGCGACGATTCGCTCTTCTGCAGGATGTCGGTGATCGCGGCGCGGCTTCCGACCTTGATCCGGAGCGGCAAGCCGGTCAGGAGCTCGAGCTCGTCCAACTTCACGACGTCGGTCGGATCGGCACAGATGACCGTCATCGCCTTCTCAGTGCGTTTCTCCGGGATGAACGTGTATCGGAGCATCCACTCGACCGGAATCGAGCGGAAGAGATCGGGGTCCACGCGAAAGGAGGAGACGTCGACGTACGGCAGGCCGAGCCGCTCCGCCAGAGCGACGGCCTGTGCCTCCTCCTCCTCTCTCGACGCCAGCCGAACCTGGGCCGCGACGGCCGGTTCGCGGCCGGAGGTCCGTACGCCGCCCTCGAGAACGGCCGCTTTCCCGAATCTCTGGTCCGCGCACATCGTCTTATCCTTTGATCTGGGACATGATCTTGAAGATCGGCAGATACACCGACAGCAGGATCGTGACGATCACGCCCCCCATCATCACGAGGATCGCCGGCTCGACGAGCGTGATCACGCGCGCGAGCAGCACGTCGATCTCCTCGTCGTAGAAGTCCGAAACGGCCGTCAGCATTTCCTCAAGCGCACCCGAGGTCTCGCCGACCTTGATCATTTCGATCGTCAGGTTCGTCAAAATGCCGGTCGATTCGAGCGAGTGCCACAGCTCGCCGCCCTCACGCACTTTCGGGACGACCTCGCGCACGCGCCGCGCGATGTGACGGTTCCCGATCGCCTCGGCCGCATTCTCGAGCGAAGGAACGAGCGGCGTGCCTCCTCCGAGCAGCGTCGCGAGGCTTCGCGTGAACTGCGTGATCGAGAACCGGAGGAAAAGACCTCCGAGGAACGGGAGCTTCAAGAGCACGCCGTCGGACCACACGCGTCCGGCCGGCGTTTTCATCCACCGCATCAACAGATATCCGGCGAACCCGAGCGCCGGCAGAAGCCAGATGATGTTGTCGCGCAGGAAACCGGCGATTCCCACGACGATCACCGTCAGGAGCGGCAGGTCCGCGTGGAAGTCGGCGAAGAACTGCTGGAACTTCGGGACGACGACGGTCATGAGGACGGCGATCAGCCCGGCGGACATCACGAGGAGAATCGCCGGATACACGAGCGTCGAAACGACCTTGCGCGAGATGGCGATGACGGTCTTCTGGTACTTCAGGTATCGCCGCAGGACGTTCTCGATCTCACCCGACTTCTCGCCGGCCTTCAGCGAGGTCCAGTAGAGGCGCGGAAAGATGTCCCCCTGCTCGGCGAAGGCTTCCGAGATCGAAGCGCCCGAGTTGACCCGATCCTTCACGTCGGCGAGCACGGCGCGCAAAGCCGGACTCTCCTGCCGCTCGAGCAGGATCTCGAACGAACGCACGACGGGCAGCCCCGCCTTGAGCAACGCGATCATTTCCTGGTTGAAGACCAGGAAATCGGCCATCTTGACGCGGCCGCGCCGGCCGCCCCGCCCGCCCGGCAGCCCGAAGCCGTGTCGGCGGATTTCGAAGACGTGGCCCCCGCGCCGCTCGATCTCGACGCGCGCGGATTTCGAGTCGGGCGCGAGGACCGCTTCCTCCGCGACCGAGCCGTCCGGCCAGCCCGCTTTGACCGAAAACTGGGGGCTCATGGCTTCTTCTCCACCGTTTTTTGTCCGTCGGTACCGCGCTCTGCGCCGGCTCGCGGCGTCTCCTGCACGAGCAGGACCAGGATCAAGGCGTTCTTCGAGCCCTCGTCCTTCGACGCCCCGATGACGAGCGTTTGATTGAGGGTCACCGCCATCGGCGCCCGGTAGAGCGCCACCGGAACGATGCGGCCCTGGGGATTCCGGCGCAGGCGGGAGAGCGAGAACGGAGAGAGGAGAACCTGGTCACCCGAGCCTGCGGATTCGATCCAGAAGTTCAGCAGATAGGCATTTCCCTCTTCGCCGAGCTGCGCGGCCACCGGCGCCCCCTCGATCCCCCGCAGGACGGTGGAGTCGATCAGACTGTAGTCGTTGAACTGGAAGAGCGTCTTCAGCTTGGCGCCGAGGCCGCCGATCTCCTTCTCGATCGAGCCGGCCGGCACTTCCGCCCGCGCGCGAATGAGCTTCACCGCGAACGTGAACCCGCGGGGGGGCGTGTCGAACTCCGCGATTACCTTCGCGATCATGCGGAGGTTCTCTTCCCGATCGGTGATCGTGATCGCCTTCAGGCGCGGCGTCAGGGTCACCGAGCCCGCGGTAGAGAGGTGGGGACGGATCAAGAGCGCGGCTTCCTCGACCTGTCGGTACCTGAGGATGAACACCTTCACCGCAGCCTCTTCGGCCGCGATGAGCGCGAGCGCGAAGAGCGAAAAGGCCACGAGGGCCGCGAAAAAAACTCTCTTTCTCACTTCGAAGTAAAAACCCCGCTCCCTGACGGGAGGTACGAACTATGAACTGCGGCGGGTCCAGGCCCACAGGGCCTGTCCCCGCAACATTCTCAAATGTCGAGCGAGCGGTCCACGATCCAGACCACCCGCGGCTCCTGACTGCCGGCTCCCGGGTTCCAGTCGTAGATCGTGGCGTCCGCAGGGAACGTCCCGGCCGGAACGGTCTGCGCCGCGGGGGCAAAGCCGGGCGCCGGCGCGGCCGTCGAGCGAGCGGCGGCTCGGACGGGTCGACGCGAATCCGAACGCCGCGCCGACCCGGGCAGCACGAGCGTCAATGCCGCGAGCGCCGCGGCCGAAGCGATCGCCGCGACGCGGCGCCGCCGCTTCGAACGGCCGAGCGCGAGCTTGCGCTCCGCCTGCTTGAGCGCGACGCCGGCCTTGACGCCCGCGAGCACCCGTTCGACGTCTTTCGCGGAAACCTCTTCGAGGGAAACACGCGCGAATAGTAGAGACGGCTCGATCGAGACGACCTGGTCGCGACACTCCCGGCACGAGAAGAGATGTTCGCGAAAAGTCCGCGTCTCGGCCGAGGCGAGAGCACCGTCGAGATATTCCGGCACTCGAGCCCGGACGTCGACGCACGAAAAGCTCATCGCCGCCCTCTCCCGGCAATCAAACCCGGGCAGATCCGGGCGATCTCGCGCCTCAGGATTCGCCGGGCATTGAAGAGATGGTTGCGCACCGTGGACTCGCCGCACTTCAGGATCCGGGCGATCTCTTTCGTGTCGCAGTCCTCCATCTCCTTCAGGACGAAGACCGCCTTCTGCTTCCCGGTCAGTCGGCCCGAGACCGTCTGAAAGAGACGGGCGAGCTCGGCGTCCTCGAGGGCGTTCGTGGTCTGGTGGCCGGTCATCTCCTCCCGCATCCGGACCAGGTGGAGCGTCGCTCCGTGTGCCCGCTCCCGGCTCCGCGAGCTTCGGAGGAAGTCGATCGAGAGGTTCGTCGCAATCCGGTAGAGCCACGTGTTGAACGAGTACTGGTCGTCGTACCGGGCGAGCTGCTCCCACACCCGGAGGAACACGAGCTGGGCGACGTCGCGGGCGTCTTCGGCATCCCCCACGATCCGCCGGGCCACCGAGACGACGGCCGGCGTTTTGCGGATGACGAGAGCCTCGAAGGCGACCATGTCGCCTCCCCGGGAACGGAGCGCGAGCTCCTTGTCGGGAAGCTCAGTCGATTCCTGCCGATCCCGGTTTTCGCTGTAAACGAGGTCCATCATGTCTTGAACTGTGGCGGTAGCAGGCCCGCAGGGCCTGTCCCCGCGACAATCATGGGTCCTCCCGGCCGTTATACGGAGCGGCAACGCTTCCCGTCGCCCCGTTTCTTCCTCATTGTCTCGTCTTTCTTCACTCGATAACCCTTTGAATGGTAAAACGTTGTTCCCACCCGGGCAAGGGGAAGGCTGACCCCGTTGAACGATAATCGGCGTCGAATGCTGTTCTACCGGATTCTGGCGGGGGCGGCTCTCATCGCCTATTCGCCAATCGCTCTGCTGCGCTCGATCACGGGCCGGCGTCGACTGGGCGATCTCAAGGGACGGCTCGGACGGGTCGACTGGCCGAACTTGGCCGGCGGGATCTGGGTCCACGCGGTCTCGGTCGGTGAAGTCGGCGTCGCCGCCGCTCTCCTCTCCGCCCTGGGCCGTAAGGCGCCCGACCGGCGGCTGGGCCTCTCCGTGACGACGGAGGCCGGGCGCGACCTCGCGCCCCGGGTGCTGCCCGAGGGCGTCGCCGTCTTTGCTTTCCCCATCGACCTCGCGAGGCCGGTCGAGAGGGCACTCGAGGAAGTGCGGCCGGGGCTGGTCCTTCTGACCGAGACCGAGCTGTGGCCCCTTTTCCTCGACCGGGCGGCTGCGCGAGGAATTCCGGTCGCCCTCGTCAACGGCCGGATCTCGCAACGCTCCTATCCGCGCTACCGGATGCTCAAGAGGTGGTTCGCGGCCACGCTCGAGAGCGTCTCGCTCTTCGTCATGCAGAGCGAGGAGGACGCGCGCCGGATCGAGTCGCTCGGCGTACCGCGCTCGAAGATCCGGATGAAAGGCAACTTGAAGTACGACTTTCCGCCGGCTCCTCCGTTTCGCGACGGAGAACGGCTGACGGAGGCGGCGGCGGGACGCTCGATCGTCGTGGCCGCCTCCACGGCCGAAGGAGAAGAGGAGGCCGTCCTCCACGCGTGGAACCGGCTCACTCCCCGGCCGCTCCTCGCCATCGCGCCCCGGCGGCCGGAGCGTTTCGAAGAAGTGGCGAAGAAGATCGAGGCCGCCGGCCTCTCCCTCCTCCGCTCGACCATGCGAGGCCGGGGCCCTTGCGACGTGTACCTCCTCGACACGATCGGCGAGCTCGCGTCGCTTTACCTTCACGCGAAGATCGCTTTCGTGGGAGGAAGTCTCGTCCCTCGCGGCGGACACAACCCGATCGAGGCGTGGTCGGCCGGAGTCCCGGTCATCGTCGGACCGCACGTCGAGAACTTCCGCGAGGTCGTCGAGAAGGGAGAGAGCCTCGGAATCGTCCACCGCGTCGCGGATGCGGAGGATCTCGCCCGCGCCCTTTCGGCCCGTCTCGGCGATCCCGCGGCGACGGCCGCCTCCGGCGCTCTCGCGCGGAAGTTCGTCGCCGTGAACCGCGGTTCCGCCGACGCGACCGCCGACCTCGTCCTGGCGCTCCTTCGCCGCGCTCCCGCCCAGCAAGGGGCCGCGGGTTGAGACCAAATCGGCTTGCCGGCGGGATCGGCCGCGCCGCGCTCTCCCCTCTGTCGGTGATTTACGGTCGCGTGCTCGAAGCGCGAGCGCGGCTCTACCGGTCGGGCGGGCTCGCTTCGCAACGGGCGGCCTGTCCCATCGTGTCGGTGGGAAACCTGACCTTCGGAGGAACCGGAAAGACGCCGTTCGTCGAGTTCCTCGCCCGGCGGCTGCGTTTCGAGGGGAAGCGGCCGGTGATCCTTTCGCGCGGCTACGGCCGTCGATCGAAGGGAGTAGTGGTGGTCTCGCGCGGAGACGGCCCCCTCGTCGGTCCGGACGAGGGGGGCGACGAGCCGGTGGCGATCGCGAAAAGGCTGCCCACGGTCCCCGTCGTGGCCGCGGAGCGGCGTATCGAAGGGGCGCGCGTCGCGATCGAGCTCGGTGCGGACGTGATCCTCTTGGACGACGGTTACCAGCACCTGGCGCTCGAACGCGACGTGGATCTGCTTCTCCTCGACGCTTCGGATCCGTTCGGGGGCGGACGGCTGCCGCCGGGAGGACGGTTGCGCGAGCCGCTCTCGGCGCTCGCCCGCGCCGATGCCGTCGTGCTCACGCGCGGGAATCGGGGGGAACCCTCGGCAGAGGCGCGCGCGGCGCTCGATCGGTGGAATCCGGGCGTGCCGATCTTCTCCGCTCGGATCCGAGCCGCCGGACTCCGCGACGAAGAAGGATCGGCGGTGGCCGCCGCGCGGTTGTCGACGAGGCGGTTCGTTGCGGTCTGCGGAATCGCCAACCCCGACTCGTTCGCGGCAACGCTCGCGGAGCTGGAACTCTCCGCCGAGGAAACCCTGGCGTTTCCGGACCACCACCGCTACACCCGACGAGATCTCGGCGCGATTCGCCGCGCCGCGGAAGAAACGGGCAGCGCCTGGATCCTGACGACCGAGAAGGACTCCGTGAAGCTCGAAGGAAAGATCCTTCTTCCGGTCGTCACCCTACGGCTCGACGTCGAGGTCGCCGAGGCCGGCTTCTTTCCCTACCTGCTCTCCCGGATTTCGGGCGAGCCGCAGAGATGGCGCACCGCATCGGCCCGGCCGACTTGAAAGCGTCGTCGGACGCAGTCGACCTCCGGGACGCAAAAACCCTCGCGGTGACCCTTGCGCGCCGCTCGCGCAAGCGCCGGCGATCCGCTTTTCGCCACCGCGCTGAGCTCGCGATGTTCCGGGTCGGCGCGGGAGGGCTCGCACTGCTGCCTCCGCCGGCCGCACGCCGCGCCGGCCGGGCTGCCGCGCGGCTCGTTTTCTCGTTTCTTCCTTCGCGGCGAAAGATTCTTCTCGACAACCTGGCCGCCGCCTTTCCCGGGGAGCCGCCTGAGGAAATCGCCGCCATCGCTCGGCGCTCGATCGAAGGGTTCGCGAGCGCTCTGGTGGACTTCCTCCAGACCGGCCGACTCTCGCGCGAGGACCTTCTCTCCCGCGTGTCGGTCGAGGGAGAAGAGCACCTGCGCGCCGCGCGGATCCGCGGAAAGGGGGTTTTCCTTCTCTCAGCGCACTTCGGGAGCTGGGAGGTCGGGGCGCTCGTCGCGGGACTTCTGGGAGAGCCGATCGCGCCGGTCGCCCGCCCGCTCGACAACCCCCTTCTCGAGGAGGAGCTCGCGAGACTTCGGCGACGGTTCGGAAACCGTCCGATCTCCAAGCGGCAGGCGGCGAAGGAGCTCCTGCGCGCGATGTCCCGAAACGAGACGGTCGCAATCCTGATCGACCAGAACGTCCTGCCGCGGGAAGCCGTGTTCGTTCCGTTCTTCGGACGTCCCGCGGCGACCACGTCGTCGCTCGCGCTCCTTCAACTGAAGACGGGAGCGGCGGTGGTGCCCGTCTTCACCTGGCCGGAGTCGGACGGACGCTACCGGCTCGGGTTCGAGCGTCCGATTCTCGCAGACGAGTTCGGGGGCGTGGAGGTCGATCGGGAAGAGCGGGTGCGCCGGGCCACCGCCCGCTACACGGAGGTGACGGAGGCGGCGATCCGCCGCGCTCCCGACGCGTGGCTCTGGATCCATGATCGATGGAAAACCCGCCCGGCCGAGAGTCCCGACTCCCGGGTCCAAAGCGGCGCGCCGTGAGCGACCGCGCGGGAAGGCTCGTCGTCGCGCCCAACTGGATCGGCGACGCGGTCCTGTCGCTGCCGGTCCTCCGCGCGCTCTCCCGCGCGGCGCCGGAAGAGCGGCTCGTGGTCCTGGCCCGGCCGGGCCCCGCCGCGATCTACCGCGCGGAGCGGACCGCGTCCGCCGTTACGACGGCCTCGGGACTCCTTCGCGACTCGCTCGCGGCGCGGCAGGGAGGCTTCTCGGAGGCGTGGCTCCTCCCCAACTCCTACCGGTCCGCGCTTGTCCCTTTCCTCGCCGGCATCCCCGAACGGATCGGATACGCGACCGACGGACGGAGGCACCTCCTGACCCGCGCGCTCGCTCCGCCTCCCCGGACCGGGCACCAGCTGCGCGACTACGACCGGCTCCTCGAATCGCGGGGCATCCCGCCGGACGAGACGCCGCCGCGCCTTCCGATCCCGGCGGACGCCGCCGCGCGAGCCGATGGCGCTCTCTCCCGCGCCGGTGTCCTTCGCAACGGTTCGCTCGCTCTGCTGGCGCCCGGCGCCGCGTTCGGCTGGACGAAGAGGTGGCCGCCGGCGCGTTTCGGTGCGCTCGCGGAGGCCCTCCTCCGGCGCGGCTTTTCGTGCGCTCTCGTCATCGGCCCGGGGGAAGACCGGCTCGCGGAAGAGGCACGCGCCGCCGCGGGAGACTTCGCTCCGCCCGTCTTGGGCGCGGACCTCGATCCCGTCGGGCTCGCCGCGCTCGCCGCCCGGGCGAGAGTCGTCGTCGCCAACGATTCGGGTCCGATGCATCTCGCAGCGGCGGTGGGAACTCCGGTCGTCGCGCTCTTCGGCCCGACCGATCCGGGAAGAACGGGCCCGACGGGCGTCCGGTTTGAGATCCTGGACCGCTACGTATTCTGTTCCCCCTGCTATCTCAAGGAATGCCCGTACGGGCACGAGTGCATGAGGGAGATCGGGGTGGAAGCGGTCGCCGCCGCCGTCGAGAGGGTCTGCGGAGCACCGCCTGACTTCTGAGCTCTACGCCTTCAGCTCGGTGTTCCAGTAAGCCACGTCGAGGAAATTCCGCCAGGCGGGGTGGAGCTTGCTCGACCCGAAGTGGCCCACCGGATGCCACCGCGGTTTCCGGGGATGGGCGACCAGGCGCATCGACGCCTCCCCGGGCGTCCGATTCCCCTTCTGCACGTTGCACGCGAGGCAGGCGCAGACGATGTTCTCCCACGACGAGGTCCCCCCGCGCGAGAGCGGGATCACGTGATCGAGCGACAGCTCGGAGGACGTGAACTTGTGTCCGCAGTACTGGCAGCGATTCCCATCGCGCAGGTAGATGTTGTGCCGGGAAAACTTCACTTCCTGGCGCGGGAGCCGATCGAAGCTTTTCAGAGCGACGACACGCGGCACCCGGATCGCCATCGATGGCGTGAAAACGACTTCGTCCTGAGGCTGCACCGGGATGTCACACCAGTTCTCGAACTCGTAAGTCGAATAGTCGGGAAGGACGGCGCGGACGTGCCCCTTGTAGAACAGAGAAAAGGCCTTGCGCACGGACGTGACGTGCACGGCCTGGAAGACGCGATTCAGCACGAGAACCTGAGAGTCGAGCATCACTTGGCCGAAAACCGCGTCATTATATAGCGCCGATGACACTTCCGGCCTCGAAGGAGCGCCTTCTCGCGCTCGTGTCTTCCTTCGCCGGACGGCGGTTGCTGGTCGCGGGAGACTACGTGCTCGACCGCTTCGTCTTCGGCCACCCCAAGCGGATTTCCCGGGAGGCGCCCGTACTCATCTTGAAGTTCTGGAAGGAGGAGAGCCTTCCGGGCGCCGCCGGAAACACGGCCGCGAACGTCCGGGCGCTCCGAGGCATGCCGGTGCCGGTCGGCCCGGTCGGCGACGATCCGGAGGGCGAGCTCCTGAGGAAGATCTTCCGCGACCGTGGGATCCCGACCGATGCGCTCCTCCCGGTTTCCGGCTACCCGACCCCCACGAAGACGCGCGTGCTCGCCGGCGGAGCGCATTCGATCAAGCAGCAGGTGGTGCGTTTCGATCGGGAAGAGGAGCTTCCGGCCGATGGGGCGTGGCGCGACCGACTCGCCCGGAAGCTTCAGGACGTCGCGGAATCGGTCGACGCCGCAGTTCTGTCCGACTATGGCTACGGCGGCGTAACCCCCGAAGCGGTTCGACCTCTTCGGGAGCGTCTGCCGCCGGGCGTTCCGCTTCTGGTCGACTCGCGGCACTCGCTCGGACGCTACGCGGGCGTGGACGCGGCGACTCCGAACGAAGAGGAGCTCGAGGAGTCCGCCGGCGAGCGACTGGGCGACTCTCCCGAGAAGCTGGCGGAAGCCGGGGACCGGCTGCGAAAACAACTCGGCTGCCGGACGCTTCTGGTCACGCGGGGCTCGCGCGGCATGGCGCTCTTCGATGGAGGAAGTCCGCCGACGCTCATTCCCGTCCACGGGACCGACCAGGTCGCCGACGTCACGGGCGCGGGCGATACCGTTCTCGCGGCGTTTTCCCTCGCGCTCGCTTCCGGCGCGACGCCGCTCGAGGCGGCGCTTCTCGCGAATTTCGCCGGCGGCGTCGTCGTGATGAAGATGGGGACCGCGACGGTCTCCGCGGAGGAGCTGGAGCAGGCGATCGCATCCGATCGGACGTTGACCAGGTGACGGGCGAAGTTCGTTCGTCGACCGAGAAAATCGTTTCGCGCCCGGAAGCCGTCCGAGCCGCCGCGCGCGAACGAGAAGCGCGCCGGCGGATCGTTTTTGCGAACGGAGCCTTCGACCTCCTCCACGCGGGCCACGTGCGTTATCTCGAAGCGGCACGTGCCCAGGGGGACTGGTTGATCGTCGGAGTGAACTCGGACGCGTCCGTTTCCCGCTCGAAGGGCGCGGGCCGCCCGATCGTGCCAGCCGACGAGCGCGCGGAGATCGTGGCGGCGCTCGCGTGCGTCGGCGCGGTCGTCGTCTTCGAGGAAGATTCCCCCGCCGCGCTCTTGGAAGAGCTCCGCCCCGACGTCCACGCGAAAGGAACCGACTACACTGCCGAGTCGGTGCCGGAGCGGGAGGTCGTTGCCCGCTACGGGGGAAAGACCGTGATCGTCGGGGACTCGAAGGACCACGCGACGACGGAGATGCTCGAACGAATTCGAACCACGGGACGGAGAACAGGCGACAGGTGAAGGGAAGATTTCGGGCTTCGGTCTTTCCGTGCTCCGTGTTCCGTGTTCTTTGTTCCGCGTCATGAATCTCCTGATCGTGCGTCTCTCCTCCCTGGGCGACGTCGTGCACGCGCTCCCGATCGCCGCGAACGCGCGAAGGGCGGGAGCGAAGGTGGGCTGGGTGATCGAGTCGGCATACCGGGAGCTCGTCGAAGGCAACCCCGACGTCGATGAAATCTTTTTTGCCGACACGAGGAATTGGCGGCGGAGGCCACTGTCTCCGCGTACGTACTCGGAAATGGGATCGCTCTTCCGCAATCTCCGCCGGTTTTCACCGCACGCGACGATCGACGCCCAGGGACTCTGGAAGTCCGCCCTGCTCGCGCGCGCGGCCGGCGCCCCGGTGGTCGGGTTCGGAACCGCCGATCGAAGGGAACGCGGATCCGTGCTCCTCTGCGATCGTGTGGTTAACCCCCTCGCCGGCCGGCACATCGTCGACCACAACCTCGCGCTCGCCGAGGCAGCCGGCATCCCGGTCGGGCGCCGCTCTCCGGATGCCCGTTTTCTGCTCCAGCGGCCGTCGCCCGAGGCGGAAGGGTTTCTGGCCGGACAGCCCCGACCGTTTGCGGTCTATCACCCCGGCGCGAGCCGGCCCGAGAAGACCTGGGGCGAAGAGCGGTTCGCCGCACTCGCGCGCCTCCTTTCCGACAGCGGCCGGATGTCCGCCGTCGTCTCCTGGGGACCCGGCGACGAAGAGCGCGCCCGTCGGATGTCGAAAATGCTTCCGCAGGCTCGGCTCCTTCCGCTCCTTCCGCTCTCGGGGCTCGCGCGGGTCATGGCCGCTTCCGCGCTGTTCATCGGCGGAGATACCGGACCGCTCCATTTGGCCGATGCCCTTGGAGCTCCGACCCTCGCGCTGTTCGGCTCGACCGACCCGGACCGCAACACTCCGGCAAGGAACGGCCCGTACCGGAGTCCCGGCTCCGCAATCCGGTACGATTCCGAGACGGGGGCCGAAGAGGTCGCCCGAAAGGCATTCGAGGTGCTTGCGGCCTGACGCGATTGAACCGCCCGTGCGGGAGTCCCGAGTCCTTCGCATTCACTCAGGACAGGCTGCGCGAGGGATTCCACGCTCGCGGCGCCGGGAACGACCGGCCGACGCTTCCCGTTCTCGCCGGAGCTTGAAACCGGCTCGCTTCCTTCCGGCGCTCTTTTTCGCGCTCGCCGTCACATCGGCCGCCCACGCGCAGCCGAAGCTCGAGGGACGTCCACCATTTCTGGGCGAGACGCTCCGCTTCGCGATGTCGGTCCTGGGAGCTTCGGCCGGCGAGCTCACGCTGACGGCGAAGGAAACGGCGTTCGACGGCCGGCCGGCTTACAAGTTCGAGCTTTCGGCAATCTCGGGCGAATTTCTCTCGAAACTCTTTCTCGTGCGCGATTACCTGGCGTCGTGGGTCGATCCAAAAACTTTCCGGTCGCTGCGCTTCGAGAAACACACGGTCGAAGGCAAGCGAGTTCGGGACGATCTGGTGGAGTTCGACTACGGCAAGAAGCTCGCCTTCCGCAACGGCAAAGCGATCCCGATCGAGGACTCCACCTTCGACTCTCTTTCGTCGGTCTACTACATCCGGCTCCTCGATCTCCAGCAAGGCGTCCCGATCCAGCTCACGGTCGTCTCTCGCGAGGCGTATCCGCTCTCCGTCGTCATGAAGGGACGCGAGACGGTCACGACTCCCGCGGGCACCTTCCGCACGATCCGGGTGGAGCCGAGGAGCGAGAACGAAGGTTTGATCGGCAAAGGCAAGAACCTGGTCCTGTGGCTCACCGACGACGAAAAGAAGGTCCCCGTTCAGATCCGTTCGAAGCTGAAGGTCGGGACGCTCGTCGGAAAGCTGAAGACGATCGAAAAGGAATAGCGGGGTCAGGTCTTCACTGATCGAGAGAACGGTGGATTCGGCGACTGGCCTTGCCAGCTCCGCGAAGCAAAGTGGCAAGTGGAGACCTGACCCCACCTGTCTCCCCTTTTGACAGATGGAGACCAAAGCCTTAACCTGTGGAACTTCCCCATGGCGGTAAAACTCGGCGATCTCCTCGTCAAGGCGAAGCTCGTCACGCCCGAGCAAGTCGAAGCTGCGCTCAAGTCCCAGCGGGACGAAGGGGGTAAGTTCGGCGAGGCGCTGATCCGGATCGGCGCCGTCAGTGAGCAGGACATCACCGAAACCCTCTCCCAGCAGTTCGGGGTGCCCTCGATCGACCTCGCGCACTTCGAGATCGACCCCGCCGTGATCAAGGTGGTGCCCGGCGAGGTCGCCCGGAAGTACGGCGTCCTCCCCGTGAACAAAACCGGGGCAACCCTGACGATCGCGATGTCCGATCCGACGAATGTCTTCGCGATGGACGACATCAAGTTCATGACCGGCTACAACGTCGAGCCGGTCGTCGCCTCGGAGGCCTCGCTGCGGCGCGCGATCGACAAGCACTATGGAACGCCGCGCTCCGTCGTCCTGAAGGAGCGGCCCAAAGGCACGACGACCGGAAGCTCGCCGGCCGACGGCAGCATCGACGACCTAATGTCCTCGGCGCTGACGATGGACGACATGGCGAGCGTCGGCCTCTCCGAGTTCAACATGGACGAGATCACCGGCTTCGAGGCCGGCGACGTCGACGTGGTCCGTGGCGAAGAGGGGCAGGAGATCGACCTCATCGATCTTGCCAAGTCCTCCGAGTCGGCGCCGATCATCAAGGTCTCGAACCTCATCCTGATCGAGGCGCTGAAGGCGGGAGCGTCGGACATCCACGTCGAGCCTTACGAGAAGGAGTTTCGCGTCCGGTTCCGGGTGGACGGCGTCCTTCACAACATCATGGCGCTCCCGATGCGCACGCGGGACCCGCTCATTTCGCGACTCAAGATCATGGCGAAGCTCGACATCTCCGAGAAGCGCCTTCCGCAGGACGGGCGCATCAAGATCCGCCTGCGCGTCGAGGAGCGCACGCGCGACCTCGACCTGCGCGTGTCGGTCGTCCCGACGCATTTCGGCGAAAAAGTCGTCATGCGGCTGCTTGATAAATCCCGTTTGCAGCTCGACATGACCCAGCTCGGCTTCGACCAGGAGCCGCTGCGACGGTTCAAGGACGCGATCGACAGACCGTACGGTATCGTGATGGTCACGGGACCGACCGGTTCCGGCAAGACCAACACCCTGTACTCGGCGATCGCGCAGTTGAACGACCCGGCGGTCAACATCTTGACGGCCGAAGATCCGATCGAGTTCAACCTTGCCGGCATCAACCAGGTCCAGATGAAGGAGCAGATCGGCCTGACGTTCGCCTCCGCGATGCGCTCCTTTCTCCGCCAGGACCCGGACATCATCTTGGTCGGCGAGATCCGGGACTTCGAGACCGCGGAGATCGCGGTCAAGGCCGCGCTCACCGGACACCTCGTCCTCTCGACGCTGCACACCAACGACGCCCCTTCGACCGTCAACCGGCTCATGAACATGGGCATCGAGCCCTTCCTGGTGGCGACGTCGGTCAACTGCATCGCCGCGCAGAGGCTCGTGCGGATCGTCTGCTCGAACTGCTCGGAAGACTTCGAGACCTCGCCGCAGATGCTGATCCAGGTCGGGTTTGCTCCCGACGAGGTGAAGACCCTGAAGATCAAGCGCGGCCGGGGATGCGAGACGTGCAAGAACACCGGCTACAAGGGACGAATGGGCCTCTTCGAGGTGCTGCTTTTCTCCGACGAGATCCGCGACATGATCCTCTCGGGGGCTTCTTCGATCGAGTTGAAGCGCCGGGCGGTCGAAGAGGGCATGGTGACGCTCCGGATGGCCGGGCTGAACAAGGTCCGCGAAGGGGTCACGACGCTCGAAGAAGTCCTGAGAGAAACGGTGATCTAGGAGAATCGCAGAGGGGCGGCGGGTCGAAGCATCCCGGCGACAAGAACGGGCCCGAAAGGGCCAAAAGAGGGGGCCGAGCCTTTCCTTTCCCGATGCCGGGGCTTAAACTACGTCGTCAGCTCGACACAACTCATTCAAAGAGGGCCGTCAAAAAATGGCAGGGGAAGCCACTCTTCATCAACTCCTGAAACAGATGGTCGAAATGGGCGCATCCGACCTCCATCTAACCACCAACTCGCCGCCGATGGTGCGGCTCGACGGACGGCTGCTTCCGCTTCCGTATCCGCCGTTGACGGTTGCCGAGACCAAGCAGATTGCTTACTCGGTCCTGACCGATACCCAGAAGCACCGCTTCGAGGAGAACCTGGAGCTCGACTTTTCTTTCGGGGTCAAGGGCCTCGCGCGTTTCCGCGCGAACAACTTCATGCAGCGGGGCGCGGTCGGCGGCGTCTATCGCCAGATCCCCTACCAGATCCAGGGATTCCGCGAGCTCGGGCTGCCGCCGGTCGTCGAGCTTCTCTGCGATAAACCCCGCGGGCTCATTCTTGTCACGGGTCCGACCGGTTCGGGGAAGACGACGACGCTCGCCGCGATGGTCGACAAGATCAATCGCGAGAAACAGCTCCACATCGTCACGATCGAGGACCCGATCGAGTTTCTCCACACGCACAAAAAGTGCATCGTCAATCAGCGCGAGCTGCACGCGGACACGCATTCCTTTCCGAACGCTCTCCGGTCCGTCCTCCGCGAGGATCCGGACGTCGTGCTCGTCGGTGAAATGCGCGACCTGGAGACCATCGAGTCGGCGCTGCGCATCGCCGAAACGGGCCACCTGACGCTCGCGACCCTCCACACCAACAGCGCGGCCTCCTCGATCAACCGCATCATCGACGTCTTCCCCGCGCACCAGCAGACGCAGATCCGGACCCAGCTCTCCTTCGTGCTGGAAGGGATCCTCTGCCAGGCGCTCCTGGAGCGCTCGAGCGGCAAGGGCCGGGTGATGGCGATGGAAATCCTGGTCCCGAACGCGGCTATCCGCAACTTGATCCGCGAGGACAAGATCCATCAGGTCTATTCGATGATGCAGGCAGGCCAGTCGAAGTTCGGAATGCAGACTTTCAACCAGTCGCTCGCGACGCTCTATCACCGCAAGCTGATCACGCTCGAAATGGCGCTCCTGCGCTCCTCGAGCCCCGATGAGCTGCAGGAGCTCATCAACCGGGGCGCGGGCGTCAACGTACCGACCGCGGCGGCGGTCGCCGGAAAGAGGAGCTGAGGTGCCGAGCTACGCCTGGAAGGGGCGCAACCGCGCCGGGATGGTTCAGGAAGGCGCGATGGTGGCCGAATCGAAAGAACTCGCCCTCGCCCAGCTCCGGCGTCAGAACATCGTCGTCACCGGAATCCGGGAACGCGGTAAGGAAATTTCGCTCACGAAGGCGGGACGCAAGGTCCCCCCGAAGATCCTGGCCGTCTTCACGCGGCAGTTCTCCGTCATGATCGACGCCGGCCTCCCTCTCGTGCAGTGCCTCGAGATCCTGGCGCTCCAGCAGGAGCACAAGAACTTCCAGAAGATCCTCCTGCAGGTCCGCCAGGACGTCGAAGCGGGATCGACGCTCGCCGACGCGATGCGGCGGCACCCGAAAGCCTTCGACAACCTTTACGTCAACATGATCGCGGCCGGCGAGGCGGGCGGTATCCTCGACACGATCCTCCAGAGGCTCTCGGTGTACATCGAGAAGGCGGTGAAGCTGCGGTCGCAGGTCCGCTCGGCTCTCATCTACCCGACCGCAGTCATCATCATCGCGGCGATCGTCGTCGCGGTCATTCTCCTGAAGGTCATCCCGACGTTCGCCGCCCTCTTCACGAGCCTCGGGGCGGAGCTGCCGTTTCCGACGCGGGTCGTGATCGCTGCCTCGAACTTCCTCGCGCGGTATTTCATCTTCTTCATCATCGGAATCGCGGCATTCGCGTACGGCGTCCGCCGTTACTACAAGACCTACCGGGGGCGTCGGGTCATCGACGGCCTGCTGCTGAAGACCCCGATCATCGGGATGATCCTGCGGAAGATCTCCGTCGCCCGGTTCTGCCGCACCCTCGCGACTCTCACGTCCTCGGGTGTCCCGATCCTGGAAAGCCTCGAGATCACCGCGCGCACGGCGGGCAACGCGATCGTAGAGGACGCAATCCTCGAGACGCGGAAGAGCGTCGAGGGGGGGAAGACGATAGTCGAGCCGCTCAAGGACTCGAACGTCTTCCCCAACATGGTCGTTCAGATGATCGGTGTCGGCGAGCAGACCGGCGCTCTCGACGCCATGCTCAATAAGATCGCCGACTTCTACGAGGATGAGGTGGACGCCGCCGTCCAGGGACTCGTCAAGCTGATGGAGCCCGTCATGATCTTCATCCTCGGCGTGATCATCGGAGGAATCGTCATCGCGATGTACCTGCCGATGTTCACGTTGATCAACAAGATCGGATAGCCGAGGCACCCGTTACGGACTCCGCGAGCGGATCGCGAATCTCCGCTTTTCCTCCCGCGAGCCCCGCCCGTTCCCTCCGGCGCTCGCTCGTCTGGCTGGCGATCGCCCGGATCGTCGTCCTGTCCCTGATCCTGGTCTCGGCGATTCTCGTGCAGTCCGGCTCCGGGGCCGGCGTGGAGATCTCGTTCCTCTACCGCCTTCTGGGCGCGGCCATCCTTCTTTCCGTTTTTCACTGGACCTTCGGGCGGGGAATTCCGGCGCGCGCTTCGGCGTGGATCCAGATCCTGGGCGACCTGGCGATCGTGACGCTTCTCGTGTACTCGTCCGGCGGCCCGGACTCGGTGTTCACCTTCCTGTACCTCGTCGTGATCGGCGCCGCGGGCCTGCTCCTCTACCGCATCGGAGCCGTCGTGACCGCGTCGATCGGAGCAATCCTCTACGGCTCGATGGTCGAGCTCGTCGCCAACGGCCTGCTGCCGGTGCCTCCTCTCGCCGCGCTGTCGGAGTGGACGGCCCCCCGCGTGCGCTACAACCTGGCGATTACGGTCGTCGGATTTCTCGGCGTCGCTTTCATGGTGGCGTACCTGTCCGAGAAGCTCGTGGCCGCGCGCGAGGAGCTGGTCCGCCGGCAGAGGGCACTCTCACGGCTCCAGCACTTGTACGCCAGCGTGATCGCGTCGATGTCGTCGGGTCTCCTGACGACCGACTCGTATCAGCGGGTCACGTTCTTAAACGTGCCGGGGGGCGAGATGCTGGGACTGGAGCCTGCCGCCGTGACCGGCCGGTATCTCGCGGACCTTCACCTCCCCTTTCCCTGCGACTGGGACAGCATTCGCAAACGAGCCCGCGGGCGGGAGCCCTACCGGGCGGAAACCGAGCTCGACCGGGCCGGAATCCGGCGCGTGCTCGGATACTCGCTGAGAGTGCTCGAGGGAGCGGAGGGAGACGAGGGAACGCTCATTCTCTTCCAGGATCTGACCGAGGTGAAGAAACTCGAGGGCCGGGCACGGTTCAACGAGCAGCTCGCGGCGGTGGGTGAGCTTGCCGCCGGCATCGCGCACGAGATCCGGAACCCGCTCGCTTCGATTTCCGGCTCCGTGCAGGTTCTTTCGAACGAGCTGACGGTGGGCTCGACCGAAAGAAGGCTGATGGAGATCATCGTTTCGGAGTCGAACCGTCTCTCCGGGATCCTGGAGGAGTTTCTCCGGTTCGTGCGGCCGCAGGAGCGTCGGGTCGCCCTCTTCGACGTGGCCACGACGGTCGCCGAGGTCATGGACATCTTCCGCCTCTCCGACGAAGTCTCCGACGCGCACGAAATCGAAGTAGACGTCCTCCCCGTTTCCTCGACGCTGTCCGGCGATCGCGACCAAATCCGTCAGATCGTCTACAACGTCGCCAAGAACGCGGTCCGCGCGATGGCGGCGGGCGGCACGCTCACCGTCACCGGGCGCGAGGAGAACGGCGGGTACACGATTCAGTTCGCCGACACGGGTCGCGGGATGAGTCCCGACGAGCTCTCGCGCCTCTTCACTCCCTTCTCCACCGCCTTCGACGACGGTGCAGGGCTCGGGATGGCGATCGTGCGGAGGATCGTCGAGGACCACGGCGGCACGATCGACATCGAATCTCGGCCGGGCGAAGGAACTGCCGTGACGATCCATCTTCCGCGCGACGCCCGTGCGCGCGAGACCGCGGAGACCGCGGCCATTCCCATGGGGGTTGCCGGATGAGTGGACAGCGTCTTCTGATCGTGGACGACGAAGCATCGATCCGCGACATGCTCGCCTTCTTTTTCCACAAGAGGGGATTCGAAGTCATGACCGCGTCGAACTTCACCGAAGGTCAGGCCTCGGTGCTTCGTTCGACCCCCGATCTGGTTCTCTGTGACATCAAGATGCCGGACGGCAACGGTCTCGATCTCTTGAAGAAGATCAAGGCCGAGTCGCCCAAGACTCCCGTCATCATGATCACCGCGCACACCTCGACCGCCGACGCGATCGACGCGATGAAAGCAGGCGCAGTGGACTACATCGCGAAGCCTTTCAACGTGGAAGAGCTCGGCCTGATCGTCGACCGCGCGCTCGGGGAGAAGGAGCTCCGCGACGAAAACGTCTACCTGAAGCAGGAGCTCGCCGCGAAATACACCTTCGCGAACATCATCGGGAAAGGCTCGCGGATGCAGGAGATCTTTCGAACGATCGAGCGAATCGCGAGAGTCTCCTCGACCGTGCTCCTGACGGGCGAGAGCGGCACCGGGAAGGAGCTCATCGCGCGCGCCATCCACTACACGTCGATCCGCAAAGACCGCAAGTTCGTCTCGATCAACTGTGGAGCGCTGCCAGAGCCGCTACTGGAGTCCGAACTCTTCGGTCACGAGCGCGGCGCGTTCACCGGCGCCATCAAAGACAAGCGCGGCCTCTTCACCGAAGCGGATCACGGGACCCTCTTCCTCGACGAAATCTCGGAAACGACCTTGACGATGCAGGTCAAGCTGCTGCGCGCGATCCAGGAGAGGGTCATCCGGAAGGTCGGCGGCAACGAGGAAGTCACGATCGACGTGCGGATCATCGCCGCGACCAACAAGGATCTGCAGGAGCTCGTCGCGGACGGAAAGTTCCGGGAAGACCTCTTCTACCGGATCAACGTCATCCCGATCGGTCTGCCTCCGCTGCGTTCGCGCCTCGAGGACATCGCGCCACTCACCCAGTACTTCATCCTCAAGGTCTGCGCCGACCAGAAGATCCCGGAGAAGAAGATCTCGACGGAGGCGATGCGTCTTCTGGAGGCGTATCCCTGGCCCGGCAACGTCCGCGAGCTCGAGAATACCCTCGAGCGCACCGTCGCGCTCGAGCCTGGCCCGCTGATCACGGTCTCGAGCCTTCCCGAATCGATCGCACTTGGGATCAAGTCGCGGGTGCCGGACTTCGAGAGCCTGCCGCAGGAGGGGATCAACCTCGAGAGCTACCTCGAAGCCGTCGGCAAGCGCCTGATGCGCGAGGCGCTCGACCGGTGCGAAGGGGTCCAGACCAAGGCTGCGGAGCTCCTCCACATGTCGTTTCGCTCCTTCCGCTACTACGCGAAGAAGTACAGCCTCGTGCGCCGAGACGAGATCTACGAAGCCGGCGGAGAGGAGGCTCCCGCTGCCGCCGAAATCGAAGAAGGTGCGTAGCCGGCTGGTCGGGCCGATCGTCCTCGCCCTCTCGACCGCTTGCGGCGGCACGCCGCAAGCCCCGGCGGCGCCGGCCCCGACCGCCGCACCCGCTCGGGGACCCACCGTCGTTCTGCCGTCCGGCGCCGTCTACTCGGTCGAGGTCGCGCGCACACCCGAGGAGCAGACGCAGGGACTGATGTTTCGCGAGAGCCTGCCGGAGAAGAGCGGAATGATCTTCCTCTTCGCCGACGCCGCACCGCACCAGTTCTGGATGAAGAACACCATGATTTCCCTGGACATCGTCTGGCTCGACGGATCCGGTCGAGTCCTGTTCGTCTCCGCGAACACGCCGCCGTGCCGGGCGGATCCGTGCCCGACTTATGGTCCCGAGGTCCCCGCGGTGGACGTCCTGGAGATCGCGGGAGGGAAGGCCGCCAAGGAGAAGGTCACGGTGGGATCCACCATACGGTTCGTGGACGTCCGGTAGGAGAGGCGCGGGAGCTTCTAAGGCTCGAAGAGAAACAGGCCGTCGCCTGCGGTGCCCACGTAGAGCTGACCTTCGGGCATCACGAGCGTCGACGCGACGGACAGGCCCGGTCGCGGGCTCCGGACGGCCCTCCGCTGACCCGCCTCCTCCCAGATCAGGTTTCCATCCACTTCCTGGACCGGCGAGCGAACGGGCGCGGGAGCGGTCTCGCCGTGATAGTGCTCCAGGAACTTTCCGCCGGAGAGGAGGGTACGCCGCCGGTTGTCCCACGACGCCCCATCCCAGCGGACCGTGCCGTCTCCGGTCTTGACCTCGAGAATCGGCGCCCCCGCTCCGTCCGCGAGAAGCTCGGCGTTGGTCGGGGCGTCGGGGCTGCCCGGGACGAAATTGAAGCTCTTCCCGTCGGTGGTCCGGAACACTCCCGCGGTCGTGACCAGGATGGGAGAGCCGAACCCCGACGCATACAGAGCGAGGGGCGTCCCGGCGGGAGCCTTGTCCGGTGCCCACCACCGCTCGCCGCCGTCGAAGGAGACCTTGATGCCGTTGAAGCTCGAGAGCAGAAGAACCGTCGAACCGGCCGGTCCGCGGAAAACGGCGAGAGACGCCGCGGGCGGCAGGGGATCGAGCGACAACCGGCGAACGCGCATTCCGTGGGCCTCCCAGACGCCGCTCTCCTGCCCCGCGTACGCACGGAAGAAGAAGACGCGACTCGGGTCGTTCGGGTCCGTTACGAGATCCGAGACCCGGCCCTCCGCGAGCCCGACGGAACCGGGAACGAGAGTCACCCCCCCGTCGTCCGAGTAGAAGACCCCTTCGCCTTCCGTGCCGACGTACAGCCGGCCGGAGCGGCGGTCGACCTCGAGCGCGGTCACCACCAGCGTCTCCCGCGAAATCCGGGACCACGTTTCTCCTCCGTCGGTGGAACGGTGGAGCCCTCCGACGGTGCCGGCATACACCACGTCCGCGCGGTTCGGGTCGCGGCGCACGTTGTGGGAGCGTCGGTTTGTGAAGCCGGTCTTCACGCGGGTCCAGCGGTCGCCTCCGTTCTGGGTCCGATATACCCAGCCGCAGGTCGAGACCCAGATGTCGTTCGGGTCCTGCGCGGCGAAGTCCCACGCGTAGACGGACGCATCGAGGACCATTCCCTCTGCGATGCGCGACCACGTTTGACCTCCGTCACGCGTCCGGAACGCCTGGCGCCAGGTCCCGGCGTACAGTGTCTTGCGGTCGCCCGGCGCGAAGGCGAGCGACTCGACCTGGTAGAGACCCGGGGTCGTGTCCCCCGTCAGATTCCAGGTTTCGCCTCCGTCTCTGGAGAGGCGGACGCCGTCGTCGCCGCCGACGGCCAAGAGCGGCGGGTCGCCCGGCGCAAGGGCGAGCGCACGCGTGGCCACGGATACCTTCCAGCGCGAAAGCACCGTCCAGTTCGCCCCACGGTCGTCGCTTCTCGCGACGAGGCCTCCCTGGTACTGGCCCGCGAGCGTCGCCCAGAGCCTCCCCGGCACCGCGGTGTCCGCGATCAAACCGGTCGCGATGTAACCCGGAAAGGCCGCCCCCTGGCGCAGCGGCGTCCAAGTGGAGCCGCCGTCTGACGATCCGTAGAAGTTGCCGCGCGACGTGCCGCAGTACAGCGTGCCCGAGGCAAACGGGTCGATGGCGAAAACGCGAACCTCCGCTCCCCACACCGGCAGACGCCACCAGCCCGCAGCCTGCGATCGGGAAGTCGCGAGGAGAAGGACGACCGCAATCAGCAGGTCGATGCAGAGATTCGGTCGCCGTTTCATCACTTTCTGTTCCAGGGAAAGACGATCAGGACGATTGGCCTGTCGAAACCCGGCTCCCGGTCCTCCGGGGCCAAGGATAACCGGGATTCGCCTCACCACGGCGGACCGCCGTCACTTCCGCCAGGATCGAGACGGCGATCTCCCCGGGTGTCACCGCGCCGATCGAGAGCCCGATCGGCGCCCGGATCGCCTCGAACTTCTCCGGAGCAACACCTTCCTCCGCGAGCCGGGCGAGAACCCCGCGGACCTTGCGGGCCGACCCGATCAGTCCGAGATACTTCGCCGCGGGCGCTCCATCGGCGAGCCACGGACGCAGCGCCGCCAGATCCGTCTCCCAGCACCGGGACACGACGGCGACGTAGTGATCTCTGCCGGGCAGGAGAGATTCCGGCGGGAGCTCGTATTCGCGGCTCGTGTGCACCGCTCTCACGCCGGCGGCGAACCGGTCGGGCCGGGCGTATTGATCGCGGTCGTCTCCGACCAGGACGTCGTATCCAAGATCGACGCCCAGCCGAGCAAGCGCTCTGCCAACGTGTCCGCCGCCCAGGATGACGAGCGTCGGGGCCGCCTTCAAGAGCTCGACGGAGACGCGCGCCGAGCCGCCGCAGATCATGTTGGTCGGTTCCCGCAGCTGCCCCGACTCGATCTCGCGCTCGAAGAAGTCGTACCACTTGAGGAAGCGCGGCGGACCGCCTTCGCGGAAGAGGGGGCCGGCATCCGCGACGACGAGCGCCTCGAACGGGCCGCCGCCGATCGTGCCGCGGAAGGACCCATCCTCGAAGATCACGAACCGCCGGCCGACGCGCGAAGGACCGGAGCCTTTCGTCTCGACGACGGTTGCGAGAGCGAGGCGTCCGCGCGATTCGAGCTCGAGCGCGAGCTCCCGGAAGAAGGCGTCGTCGCCGCTCATGGCCCGGACATTGTAGCGGCCCGTCGGTTACGATTGTCGTCGATGCAACCCGTCCGCGTGGCGGTATTTCCGGCGGCCGGGCTCGGCACGCGTTTCTTGCCGGCGACCAAAGCCCAGCCGAAAGAAATGCTTCCCCTCGTGGACCGCCCGCTCGTCCAGTACGTGGTCGAGGAAGCGAAGGCAGCCGGGATCCAGCGGATCGTCATCGTCACCGGGCGCGGCAAGAACGCGATCGAAGACCACTTCGACACCTCGTTCGAGCTCGAGAAGATGCTCGAGGACCGGGGCAAGGACGACCTGCTCGCGATTGTGCGGGAGATCTCGGACCTGATTCCGGTCTCTTACGTCCGGCAGAAGACGGCCCTCGGGCTCGGACACGCGATCCTTCAGGCGAAAGATCTCGTCGGACGCGAGCCTTTCGCGGTGCTCCTTGGGGACGACATCGTGGACTCGCAGGAGCCGTGCATCGGTCAGATGATGCGGGTCTACGAAAGGCGCGGAAACCCGGTTATCGCCATCCAGGAGGTTTCTCCGGGACAGACTCGGCAGTACGGGATCATCGCCGGCGAGCGCGAGAGCGACCGGATCGTCCGGATCACGGGAATGGTCGAGAAGCCGGCGCCGGAGAAGGCGCCCTCGAACCTCGCGATCATCGGCCGCTACATCCTTCCGCCCGAGATCTTCGACATCCTCGAGGAGACGCGGTCCGACACGGGCGGCGAGATCCAGCTGACGTCGGGCCTCGCGACGCTTCTCGAGCGGCAGGCGATCGACGGCTATCTCTTCGAAGGGAAGCGCTACGACGCGGGCGACAAGCTCGGGTTCCTGAAGGCAACCGTCGAGTTCGCATTGAAGCGGAAAGATCTGGGAACGGATTTTCGGGAGTACCTGAAAACCCTGGATCTGTCCTGAGGCCCGGTCGGCCGGCTACTTTGAACCGTGGGCTCTGGACTTCGGACCCTTTTTCTCCGTCGTTTTTTCTTTCTTCTCGGACTTCTCGGACTTCTCGGACTTCTCGGCTTTTTCGGCCTTTTCCGCCTTTTCGGCTTTTTCCGAGCCTTCCTTCGTATCGGCGGCGGCTTCCTTCGCCTTCTGCTCGCCTTTGGCGCCCGCGTAATCCGTCACGTACCACCCGCTTCCCTTGAACTGGATCGCGGGGGCGGAGAACGCTTTCTTCAGTTTTCCTCCGCAATGCGGACAGATCCTGAGAGGCTTCTCTCCCATCCGCTGGATGGCTTCGGTCTTGCGGGGGCAAGACAGGCAGACGTACTCGTAGATCGGCATGTCGTCCGGCTGTCAGCGATCAGCTGTCGGCGAGCGGTCCCCCATCCGTTTTCCATTGTAGCTTCCGAACTCCCGCCGGCTCTTTGATCCGCACGAGGTCGAGGCAGAAGAACGCGTAGAGAGTCCGTGCGTTCTCCGCCACCGTCGCCGGACCCTTCTGACACAGGAGCTGCACCGGTGTGCGTCCGTCGACGAGCTCGAGGAGGGCGGCCTCGTCGGACGAGAAGAGCCGGGCGGGCATCTCGCTCGTCGACCTCTCGAGCACCGACTGCCCCGAACCGAGGCGCTCGATGAACCGACGGACCGCGCGCGCCCGCCGGATGCCGTCGACGATGACCTCCGCGATTGGCAGGTCGATTCGGATCGTCTCCTCGTCCCGGCGCGACCCGACCTCGAAGACCACTTCGCCGCTCTCCCAGTCGAACGCGCCCCAGAGAATGGCGCGGACCTGCTCCGCGATCGCGCGATCGAGCGTGGGCTGGTCGAGCAGCTCGAGCCGCAGAAGGATCTGGCCGAGACGGATGCCGTCTCCAGCGAGGCGCGACTCGGCGCTCACGACCGCGTCTTCCGGCAAGGTCCCGTGCCGGATCAGGTACGTCCCCAGACGAACCTCCGGCTCGTCGGAGGTCGCAAAGACGACGACGCCCGTGTCCAGGTAGATCCGTCGATGTCTCGAGCCGCTCGTGACCGACAGCGAGCCGGGCACCCGGTAGCGTTCGATCGTCGCGAGAATCTCCGGCAGCGGAGTGACCGCGAGGTCGCCGCGATACTCGAACCTCTTTTCCATGAGACGGATTTCCAACCATGGTAACCGAACTGTTTCAGGTTCGCGCGGCGCCGGCGTCTACAATCGCCGCGTGATCACGGTATCGGAGGCGTACGCGATCCTCGATCGGGCGGTGGCGCCGGGAGAGGTCGAGACGGTCCGGCTCGCCGACGCTCTCGGACGAATTCTCGGAGCCGACGTCGTCTCCGACGTGGACTGGCCCCCGTTCGACACCTCGGCGATGGACGGCTACGCGCTCTCCGCCGGCGAGGCCGGCGCAAACGAGGGGCTTCACGAGCGTCCCGGCCTCGTCGCCGCCGGTGACCCTCCCCCGCCGCCGCTCGCGCCGGGCGAGACGGTGCGCGTCATGACGGGGGCGCCTCTCCCCGCCGGCGCGGATGCCGTGGTTCCGATTGAAGAGATCCGCCGCGAGGCGGGAAGGGTCTCTTTCGAGCGCGCGCCGTTCGAGGGCGCACACCTCCGCCGAAGAGGAGAAAGCGTCGCACGCGGCACGGTGTTGCTCTCGGAGGCCAGCCGGCTCGACCCCATTGGAATCGCCCTCGCCGCGCTCGCCGGAGTCGATCCCGTGCGCGTGCGGCGGCGGCCGCGAGTCGCGATCGCGACAACCGGCAACGAGCTCGTCGCCGTCCGCGAGACGCCGCGCGGCGGGCAGCTGAGGGACTCGAACGGCCCGATGGTCGAGGCTCTCTGTCGGGCGCGCGGATGGATCGTGATGACGCGGGACCCGGTCGAAGACGAGCCGGAAGCGGTCGAACGGCTGTTCACGGAGCCCCTCGGGGAGGCGGACGCGCTGGTGACGACCGGCGGCGTCTCGGCGGGGGATCTCGATCTGCTGCCGCCGGCCGCGGAGCGCGCGGGATGGGAGCTCCTTTTCCACCGCGTCGCCGTGCGGCCCGGAAAACCGGTCGCTTTCGCGCGGAAAGGGAAGTCGCTCTGGTTCGGCCTTCCGGGGAACCCCGTTTCGGCATCGGTCTCTTTCCACCTCTTCGTCCGCAGCGCGCTCGACCGGCTGGAAGGGGCGCAGGAGCCGGGACCTCCGCGGGTCATGGCGCGGCTGTCGCGGGAGCTTCCCCCGGCCGGGCCGCGCGAGACGTACCGGGACGCGCGGCTCGTCGACGAGGACGGTGAGCGGCGCGTCGAGCCTCTGCCGACCGCGGGTAGCCACGACATCGCGGCGCACGCACGGGCGAACGCACTGATCCGGATACCCCAAGACGGCGGCCCGCTCGCCGCCGGCTCGCTCGTCACATGCGTCCTTCTCGAGCGCTGAAGAAGCGAAAGCCCGCGGTCGAGCGGGCGCGGCGCGCGCATCCGACGCCCGAGGTCCTGCAAGGGCGAGCGCTCACGTCCGACGGCGTCTCGATCGCCTACACGCTCTGGCGTCGCCCGTCGCGCGAGATCGTGATCTTGGCGCCGGGCTTCTGGAGGCGGCGCCTCGCGAGGGAGAACCTGTACCTCGCGACGCACTTCTACCGGCGGGGCTATGACGTCGCCGCGCTTGACTTCCGGGGTCACGGCGGGAGCGGCGGCTCCTACGGGTTCGGAGCCGCCGAAAGGATGGACCTCGAGGCGGTCGCGGAAGACCTCGCCGGAGAAGGGAAGCCCTATGCCCGGTTCTCCGTCATCGGGCTTTCGATGGGCGGCTCGATCGCCGCGGAAACCCTCGCACGATGCCCGCACCTCCCCTGTCGCGCGCTCGTGATGATCTCGTCGCCGGCGGACGTGTCGACGCTCACCCCGCGCCCGCTCTCGCGCGACGCGATGCGGCAGCTCCGACTCCGTCACGCGCTCCGAATGCCGCGAATCGCCATCCGTCACCTGCGCGGTCCCAAGCCCCGCGCGGCGGAAGCCATCGCGAAGCTCTCCATGCCGAAGCTGATCGTGACCGCCGAAGGCGACTGGCTCGTGGACCCGTCGCACGGCCGTCTTCTCGCGGAGTCGGCCGCACCGCCCGTCGAGTACGTCCATCTCGACCTTCCCGGTTCCCTCCACGCCGACGCGCTCGTCAAGTTCGTTCCGCTGACTCTCCTGCGCGTGCTCGACCGCTGGTTCGCGCGGTGGGCGCCGCCGTAAGACCCGCCGCGGGGACAGGTCCTGCGGACCTGCACCCGCCACCGACGACACGACACTTTTAGTTTTTCCTAAGTCGGAAATCGTGCACGGACCCTGCAAGTAAAATCCGCGCCGTGTCGGAGCGCCGTGTCGTCATCACCGGGGTCGGATGCCTTTCCCCGAACGGGAACGGAAGAGAGGCCTTTGCCTCGGCCCTCAAGAGAGGTACCTCCGGCGTTGGTCGGATCTCGCTCTTCGATCCGGAGGGGCTGCCCGTCACGATCGCCGGGGAGCTGAAGGGCTTCGATCCGACCGCGTGGATCGGGGCCAAAGACATCCGGCACGTCTCCCGTGCCGTGCCGATGGCGATTGCCGCCTCCGCGGAGGCCCTCGAGGACGCGGGTATCGATCCGTCGCGGCTGTCTCTGGACGAGCGGCGCGGGATGGGAGTCGTGCTCGGCACCGGCGGCGGCGCGATCGAGTTCACCGAGCGGATGTACCACCTCTACTACACCAACCAGACGAAGAAGGCGTCGATCTACTCGATCCCCTCCGGAACCATCGGAACGCTGTCGTCCGAGATCTCGATGCAGTTCGGGTTGCGCGGGCTCTCCCACGTCGTCTCGACGGGCTGCGCCTCTTCGACGGACGCCCTCGGCTATGCGTTTCACTCGATCAAGTTCGGCGTGGGCGGCGACGCGCTGCTCGTCGGCGGCGTGGACGCGACGGTCGTGCGGGGGATCATGGAAGGCTTCGTAATGATGCGGATCGTCTCGACGTCCTGGGAATGCCAGCCGCCGCGCGCTTCTCGGCCGTTCTCCGCCGACCGCGACGGCTTCGTCCTGGGGGAAGGCGCGTGGATGTTCGTGCTGGAGGAACGGGAGCGGGCGCTCGCCCGCGGGGGGAGAATCTACGCGGAGATCCGGGGCTATGGCGCGACGTGCGACGCGCACCATCGCGTCCGCCTGGACGAGACCGGCGAAGAGCCGGCGCGGGCCATGTCGCTCGCGCTCGCGGAGGCGGCGCTTCCCCCCGATGCCATCGACTACCTCGCCTATCACGGCACATCGACGGCGCTGAACGACCGCGTCGAGACGCGGGCCGTGCGGCACGCCTTCGGTCGATCGGCGCCGCGGCTGCCGGGCTCGTCGATCAAGTCCATGATCGGGCACCCTCAGGGAGCCTGCGGCGCCGCGGGGGTCGCGGCGACGCTGCTCGCGATGCGGGACTCCTTCCTGCCCCCGACGATCAACCTCGAGGCACCGGACTCGGAGTGCGATCTCGACTACGTCGCGAACGAGTCGCGGAAGACTTCTTTCGAGCACGCCCTCTGCAACTGCATCGGGTTCGGGTCCAAGAACAGCGCGCTGGTGATGAGCCAGGGATAACGGAAAGTCCAGGCTCGAAAACGTGAGCTTTCTCGTCCCGCCCCGGCGGCCGTCCCCCGAGATCCTGGACGACCCGAACATTTCGGCAGAGGAGATGCGCCGATCGCTCCAGGATCTCTCCCTCGTCCACCGGTGGTGGGGAAGCGCGCGGGCGCTCGAAGGCTTCCTCGTCGGCGAGATGCGGCGGCAGGGCGTCCGGCGCCCGGTGCTGCTCGACGTGGGGGCCGGTTCGGCCGACGTCTCGCGGCGCCTCGCCCGCTCTCTCGCCCGCGCGGGACACCCCGCGACGGTCTTCGCCTCGGACGTGCAGTGGAGGCACCTGGTGGCCGGGCGTCGCATGGCGCGCGACGCCTTCCCGGGCGTGTGCGCCGACGCTTTCGGCCTGCCGTTCGGCGAGCGCTCCGTGGACTGGATCGTGTCGACGCTGTTCTTCCACCATTTCTCCCCCGCGGAGAACGCCCGGCTTCTGGCGTCCTTCGCGCGAATTGCGCGGCACGGGTTCGCGATCCTCGATCTGACCCGCCACCGGATTCCCCTGGGGTTCATTTCCGTCGCGGGAAGGCTCCTCTTCAAGACGCGCGTTTCGCTCCTCGACGGGATCTCCTCGGTCCAGCAGGCGTACACGCCGGAGGAAGCGCGCCGGATCGCCCGCGACGCCGTGCCCGGCGCCGAGGTCGAGCGCATTTTCCCCTTTCGGTTCCTCGTTTCCGCCCCGAGCGCTTGACCGAGCGCTTCGACGCCGTCGTCGTGGGCGCCGGTCCGGCCGGCTCCGCCGCGGCGACGATCCTCGCAGACCGGCGACGGCGGGTCCTCCTCCTCGAGAAGGACCTCTTCCCGCGACACAAGGTCTGCGGAGACTTCCTTTCGGCCGACGCCCTGCCGAGCCTCGACCGTCTCGGCGTGCGGGAGGAAATCGAGAGCGCCACTTCCGAGCGCGTGACGAGGGGTGCGCTCTACCTCCCGGGGACGACGGCGATCTGCTTTCTCCTTCCCCATGCCGCTCTCGGAATCTCCCGGTTTCGACTCGACGACCTGCTCGCGCGGCGGGCGCAGGGCGCGGGCGCCGACGTGCGTTTCACCGCACGGGTGCTCACCGCCCGACCGGACCCCTCCGGAATCCGGGTCCGCTTCGTCCATCGGCAGGAGGAGGTCGACGTCCTGGCCCGCGCCGTGATCGGCGCCTGGGGCCGATGGGACGCGCTCGATCGCGTGCTCGAGCGGAGCTTCCTCGGACGCCGCTCACGCTTCTTCGGCTGGAGCCGCGACTTCGCGGGAGAGACGGCGTTTCTGGATGGTCAAGTGCGTCTCTATCTCTTCGCCGGCGGGTATTGCGGGCTCTCGCGCGTCGAGGGCGGAGCGGTCAACCTCGCCGGAGTCGTCTCCGAGAGGGTTCGCACCCGCTCGGGCCGCGGCTGGGAGGCGGTCGTGGACCGGGCGCGTCTCGGGAATCCGGCTCTCGACGCCGACCTCTCGAAGCTGACGGCCGGCCCGGTCGGCTTCCTCGGGACCGGGCCCGTGTTCTTCACCGCGAAGCCCCCGACGGAAGACGGAATTCTGATGGCCGGCGATGCCGCCGGAGTTCTCGACCCGTTCTCGGGGGAAGGCCAGTCGGCCGCGCTCGCGAGCGGCATCCTCGCGGCGGAAACGGCGGATCGCTTTCTTTCGGGAGAGCTGTCGCGCGAAGAGTGCGCGCGGGCCTATTCCGAGGCGTGGCGCCGACGCTTCGCGCGGCGTTTCGCCTGGAGCGCCGCCTTCCGGCGGCTGATGCTGAATCCGGCGATCGGCGCGATTGCCGGACGCATCGCGGGAAAGAGACTGGTCCGGTTCGCGATCACAGCGACGCGGCGCTAGAGCTACAACCCTCTCGCGCCTTCGGGCGTGAATATTTTCGGGTCGAGCTTCGCCATGCGGTAGTCGCGGTACTCGAGACGCGTGACCGCGCGAGAAGCGGCGCCGATCAGCTCGCGGATCTCCATTTCGGAAACCACCTTCTTGCCCGACTGCTCCCGAAACTTCGTGAACGTCACGTCGCGCGCTTCTCTCCCCGACGCGAGAAAGAACCGGACCCGGCAGGGGACCTTCTCCCGATCGTCGACCGAGAGGAGCACCCGCGGATAAGAAAGCTTCGGCGACTTTCCCGTCAGCTCCAGAAGGCGGCAGCTCCGGCCGCCCGCGGTTTCGCTCTCCCCGGTCGCTTTCGCGGTGTAATCCTCCGAAAAGCGCAGTCTCGCGACGTCGCCGAAGGACGCGCCCCCGAGCAGGCGCTGGTTGGGAGTGATCGGCACCGGGTTCGTCGAGCCGGGCACGAGGAGCCACATCCGGTCGCCGTTCGTCAGGACCTTGCGCCCGCTGTTTTTTCCGCCCCGAAAAACGATCAGACCCTTGTCCCGTCCCTTCACGTACACGTCGAACTCCGCGCTCGCCGTCTCCTTGCCGTCCACGATCTGCGTCGCGCGGGCGGAGATCACCGCCTCGTCGAAAGCATTGCGGGTCGCGTCGACGGCCGCGAGCAGGCTCTGCTCTCCGCCGGAGCTCTGGGCGAATGCGGAGGACGAGACGAGAACCAGAACGAGAACGAGAACGAGAACGAGAACGAGAACGAGAAGAGCCGCGAGTCGTTCCACCGAAAACTCCAACAGCCCAGCGGCTCGACGTGTTCCAGCGGGGTCGCGCATCTAGACGTGCGTGAGCGCCTCGACGATAGAGATCCGCGAGGCGCGACGCGCCGGAAACCAGGAGGCGACGAGCATCGTGCCCACCATCGCGGCGATGCCGGCCACGTATGCGAGCGGGTAGAACTTCACGTTGATCGGCATCCCGTGGGTCGCCCCCGGCGGCGGCGGCAGGATGATCCCGGACGCGTTCAAGATCGCCCGGACGACGAGCGCGACGAGCGCGCCCGCGAGGCAGCCGGCCAGGGCGAGCACCGCCCCCTCCGCGAGGAACATCTTCAGGATGCCGGCCGGACGGGTCCCGATCGCCCGCAGCGTTCCGATCTCGCGCGTCCTTTCGGTCACCGACATCGTCATCACGATCGCCGCGGACAGGATCACGATCACGACCAGGACGGCCCCGACGAACCCGAAGATCCCGATGTAGAGGAGCTTGACCTGACCGTAGAAGACGGCGAGGTCCGCCCAGTGGCGGATCGCGATCGGAAACCCCGCCGCGGTCAGGGACTGCTCCAGCCTCTTCGCGACGCGGTTCTCGTCCGAGCCTTTTCGAAGGAAGACGACGAGCTTCGAGACGGTCTCCGACGTCTCGAGGAGGCGCGACACCAGCCCGATGCCGGCCGCCAGATATCGGTCGTTCAGCTCCTTGATCCGAACGTCGACGAGCCCCGCGACGACTCCGTCCACCGCGTTCAAGGATCCGTCGCGGGTCGTGGCCATGAGCGTGATGCGGTCGCCGGTCTTGACGCCGAGCGCGGACGCGAGGCCCGTTCCGAGAATCACCTCTTCGCCGTCGGCGCTCGAGAGATACCGGCCGGCGACGACGAGCTCGCGCGCGAGTGTCGCGGCGGCCTCCGGCGGCGGATCGACGCCCACGCCGAGATAGGGCACCGACTTCGCGCCGTTCGTCGCCAGACCGACGAACTCGATCCGAGGCAGCACCGCCACAACAGCCGGATCGCGACCGGCGATCGCACGTGCCCGGCCCGCGTTCCCGAGGCCGAACTCCAAGGTCGACTCCTCGCTTCGTGTCACGGCGCGCCGGTCCACGATCTGGAGATCGCCGATCGAGCGGATCGTGCCTTCCTTCAACCCTTCGAAGGACTGCGCGATGAACCCGCCCGCGAGCGCGAACGCCGCGAATCCGAACGCGACGACCGAGCCCATGAGAAGCGTCCGGCGCTTCTGCCGCACGAGATTGCGCCAGGCGAGACTCCAGGAATTCATCTGTCGCGGCGGCTCGACGCCGCCGGGAGAGAGTAAACGGCCGCCGGGCAGCATCCGATGGCGCTTGCGCGAATCAAGGCGACCTTCAGCAGGGAGCTCATCGCGGCCCCGTGTCCAACTCGACCCGGCCGTCCTGGAGAGAGACGACCCGCCTCGCCCGGGCGACGACCCGCGGATCATGGGTCGCGAACACGAAGGCAACTTCCCGCTCTTTCCCCATCGCGCGCATGAGGTCCAGGATCTCGTCCGCCGTCTTCGAGTCGAGGTTCGCGGTCGGCTCGTCCGCGAAGACGACCGCCGGCCGGTTCGCGAGCGCCCGCGCGATCGCGACCCTCTGCCGCTGTCCGCCGGAAAGGAGGTCCGGGCGGACGCCGGCTTTGTCGCCGAGTCCCACCGCCAAGAGGAGCTCGAGCGCCCGCGCGCGTCTCTCCGCCGGGCCCTTTCCGGCGAGACCGACCGGATAGGCGACGTTCTCTTCCGCGGAAAGCACGGGGATCAGGTTGAACGTCTGGAAAACGAACCCGAAGCGGTCGCGCCGCAGGTCGGATCTCGCGTTCTCCGAGAGGCGGGCGGCCTCCCGTCCCTCCACGCGTACCTCTCCGGCGTCGGGCGTGTCCAGGAGACCGAGAAGGTTCAGGAGGGTCGTCTTGCCCGAGCCGCTCGGGCCCTGGATGGCGACGAAGTCCTCCGGACCGATCTCGAGCGTGACGTCGCGGATCCCGGTGACGATCGCCGCCCCCAGACGATAGGACTTCGAGACCGAGCGGGCGGCTAAGAGAATCGGTCTGCCCGTCGACTGCAAGTTGGATGCAGTCTAGCCCGAGCCCTCCGTTCGCGCTTACGCCATGGGATGTTGAGGAACGGCCGTTTACTCTCTACCGGCGGCGTCGAGCCGCCGCTTACTTAGTGCAGGTTGTCTCCCAGATGTCGACCCATTTCCCGTTCGATTGCATCTGGCCCTTGTAGACGACCTCGTGATCGCTCTTCTTGGTGAAGGTGTCGTGATATTTCGCCTTCTTGCCCCCCATCATGCCTTCCGCATTCCAGGTGATCGAGTCCCCCTCCCAGCCTTTGGCGTCGCCGGCGTTCCAACTTCCCCAGCTGTCGACGGCGATCCGATCCCATTTCTTCTCGGCGGCGTCGTACATCCAGTACTCGTCTCCATCGAACGGTATCTGGTTCGCGGCGGTCTTCGTCTCGCGATAGCGCGTGACAAGCCAGTGGTCTCCGAGGTCCATCTTGACCGAAACGGTCGCCTCGGTCGCGTGCTCGGGACCCATCGGGGAGGCCATCGTTTTCCCGGTGCAGTGCCAGTTTCCCACGAGCGCCGTGAGCTTTGCGGTTTCCGGCGATCCCGCCATCCGGGGGGCGGGTGCGGGTTTCGTTGCAGCGGCCTTTCCCTTCGGCTTCCCCATCTTTCCGGCGGTCTGGGCGAGGCAGAGCGACGCGGCGGCGAGCAGGACTGCTCCGATCAGTGCGGTCGAGCGCATTCTCATTTTTCCTCCACTTTTTTTGCGGCCGCGATGCTACCACCGCGCTGCGATCGAAGAGCAGCCGGTCAGGCCACCTTTCTCGCGTGCTTCGCCTCCCATACGGGATCGGATGGCGAGCGCCGTTCAAAGGCAATCTTCAAGCGATGGAGTCCGGCCGTCGCGAGCGATCCGAAGACGACGGAAAGCACGAGCGGCCAGGGGCCCTCGCCCAAGAAGATGTCGCTGCCGGTCTTCTGAACGAGAATCGCGAAGACGAGGTTCACCGCCACGTTTTCCAGCAGCTTGAAGGAGATCGAGCCGCCCGACACCCGGGCGACCCAAGGGAAGGTCTTGACCCCCTCGATCATGAGGAAGACGATCAGAGACCGTCCCAGAAAGTTGCTCCATGCCTGAAGGTTGACGCTCATGGAATCCTCCTGTGCGTCGGCAGTTGCAAGTCATGTGCACGAAAAAGGCGTGGCGGAAGCGCATGGGAATCGAACCCACCCATCCCGGCGGAACCGGGACGCCAACGGATTTGAAGTCCGCGAGAGCCACCAGGCCCCGGGCGCTTCCGCGTGGGATTATGTCGGAAGCCGGGTGCGGCAGGCGTGCTCGCGTTGAAGCTTCGCGACCCGCGTGCTATTCTGCGCGGCCTTCCGCGTGGGGCTGTAGCTCAGCTGGGAGAGCGCCTGAATGGCATTCAGGAGGTCGACGGTTCGATCCCGTTCAGCTCCACCATCGCTTTTCGCGACGCTTTACACGAGGGTCGTGCAGATCCGAGGATGTACGGGCCTTGCCGCTACGGCAGTTGATAATCGCCGTCGACTTTGTAGGAAACGCTCCCGTCCGCGTTGGCAGTCCCCTTGTACGTGCCCTTCCCTTTGATGCCCTTCAGCTTCCCGGTGCCGCTCGTGAAGGTCCAGGTGCCCTCGCCGCTCACAGGCTTTCCGTCCTTCGTCTTGAACGAGCCCTGATACTTGGCGACCCACGTATCGCCGTTTGTCATCGTGGCCACGTGATAGCCGCGGACCGAAACCGTGTCGCCGCTGATCTCATCCAGATCGGTCGAGGTACCATCCTTCGCCTGCGTGCCCGCGATCACCCAATTGGTCCAGGTGCACTGGGCCTTGCCGACCGCGAAGGAGTGGTCGGGCTTGTCGATGAGGGCGACCGGGGGCGGGGAAGCAGGATCCGTTTTGCACTGGCACGTACCGGAGGCCTTCGTCTGCGCGGATAGGCCGACTGCCGCCAACACGCCCAAGAGAAAGAGTGGGATGAATCGGGTCTTCATGATTTTCTCCCTAATTTTGGGGCAGATTCTATCGTCAGGAACGATCCTCTACGTGCGATCGAACCGTACGACCGACGTCGGAGCGTTCGCGGAGGTCGCTTCCCGCGGCGTCCTTCCCGTGAGGAACGGTTAAGGCGGAGAGGGCTCCCTTTCCGGGTGTGATATTAAGGAATGGAGCGGCTCTCGATGTCCAAGGCTTTTGCCGCCAGGGCAATTCTTCTCGCGCTCTCGACGCTCGCCCCGGTGTCAGCCGCGCGGGGCGACGCGCAAACCCGTCCACGCGTGACGATCCGGGGGACGGGCAAGAGCGTCTCGATTGAACGAAGCGAAGCCCCCACCCGGAAACCCCTCTCCGAAGCGAAGGCGATCCATGAAAGCCCACTCGGCGAAGCCGTTCGCCTGAAAGCTCAGGGCGCGAGCGACAGGACGGTCATCTCCTACCTCCGCGCGCACGCGACAGAGCTCCCGCCCGTCGTCGACTCCGAGGACGTCGAACAGTTGAGGAAGGCGGGCGCCGGGAAGAGCGTGGTGGCCTATCTCACGACCGTCGCGGCCGTTGACATCGGCGAGACCGGTGAAGGCCCCGAAGCTGCCGTTTCGAGAGCGCCCATTTCAGAGATCGATGCGGGAACCGCCCCCGACGGCATGTCCTTCGGCTACCCGATCCTCGGCGGATACGGATCGCCTTACCCGCCGCGTCTCTCCCGCCGCGGATTCCCGCATCTGCGCCGGATGCCTTTCGGCCCTCCCTTTTTCCACCGGTCTATTCCTTCGCGCGCCACGTTCTCCTCGCGCCACCGGACAACGGACTAGGCAAAAGACGCGCGCGCGGTGCGACCGTCGGCCGGATGACGACGGCGATCCCTCGTGACACTCGTCGGTCAGAACCCCGAAGGCCTCTTCCCCGCGACGCCGAAAGCCCGTTCGAGCGCAATGCCGGCTCTGCCGATCGTCCCCTCGTCGAAGAGCTTCCCGACGAGCGTCACGCCGTGCGGCACGCGCTGTTTCGGAGAGAACGTCGGCAACGGGCGCGCCGGGTCCGGCGCCCAGTCGCTTCGAGCCTGCCCGACCTCGACGAACCCGGCCGGCAGAGTGAGCGAGGGATGGCCGGTGAAGTTCGTGATCGTCAGGATCTCGTCGCGCAGGGCGGGGACGAGGAGCAGGTCGACCTTCTCGAAGACGCGAGCCATCTCCCGAGCCACCTTGCGACGCATTCGATCGGCCTGGACGAAGTCGACGGCCGAGAGGAAGCGCGACTGCCGAAACGTGTTCGGCCAGCCGTCGGGGACCTGCATCTTGAGCGCGTCCACGCCGTGCGAAAGGGTGAGCTCCTCGAAAGCGGCTGCGGCCTCTGCGAACAGGATCGTGTTCAGTCCCCCGTAAGGCCAGTCCGGAAGTCCGACCTCCACCGGCGCCATCCCGAGGCGTTGGACGGTCTGGAGCGCCGCGCGGTCCACTTCGGTCGCCGGGCTTTCGTTCATCCATTTCGGGAAAACCCCCACCTTGAGCCCCTTCACGGTCCGATCGGCCTCGAAGTCGAGCCGGCTCGCTACGCTCGAGAGGTCGCCCGGGTCCGGACCGGAGATCGCCGCGAGGACGAGAAGGGTGTCTTCGACGCCGCGGGCCATTGGCCCGAGCTTGTCGAGCGACCAGCAGAGCGTCATCGCGCCGGTCCGCGCCACTCGACCGAACGTCGGCCTCAGGCCGGTGACGCCGCAGCGCATCGACGGATCCACGATGCTCCCCTCGGTCTCGCTGCCGATCGCAAAGCCCACCAGAGCCGCGGCCGTCGCCGCTCCCGGCCCGGCACTGCTTCCGCCGGATCCCTCCTCGAGCAGCCAGGGGTTCATCGTCTGGCCGCCGAACCAGACGTCGTTCAACGCCAGCGCGCCCAGACTGAGCTTGGCGACCAAGACGGCTCCGGCTTTGTGAAGGCGGTCGACGACCGCGGCGTCGGCGTCGGGCACGCGGTCCCGGTACGGCTCGGCCCCGTAGGTCGTCCGGATGCCCTTCGTGTCCAGCAGGTCCTTCGCGCCCCAGGGAATGCCGTGGAGCGGACCACGATACTTTCCCGCGGCGATCTCCGCGTCCGCGCGCCGCGCCTGCCCGAGCGCGAGGTCCCTCGCCAGCGTGATGACGCACTTCAACTTCCCGTCGAAGCGCTCGAGCCGCTCAAGGTAAATGCGCGTCAACCGCTCGGAAGTGAGGGCACGTCGCTCGATCCAGCGCGACAGGTCGGCGACGGGCGCAAAGGCGATGTCGTCGTCGTGCTTCGGCAGGGGCCGCCGCTCGTCTGCGGCGCGGACGAACCGGTCCCGCGAGGGGCCGGCGGGCATGCCGGGGAGGACCGGATCCCAGCGCGTGGCCGGGGCGAGAGACGTTTCGAGAGCGACCTTCCTGGGACCCGTGCGGCGCTCCATGGTCGAGGCCATCGCCTGGCGCCAGTTGCCCGCGACCTGCGCCCTCTCCGCAGGCGTCAGCTCCACGCGCACCAGCTTCTCGGCTTCGCCGACCGTCGTGACGGTGACCTCGGGGCCCACCGGAGGAGCCGTCCCGAACGCGGGAGGCGTCCCCGCAACGGGCGTGACCTGCGGCTCGGGGGAAGATGCCGACTCCGTGACCGCTCGACCGGCGGCGGCAGCCCCGAGGATTCCGGCGGCGTGGGTGAGGAAGTCCCGGCGGGATTCGGCCATCGCGTCCCTCCTCGGAGGAATCCTAGCCGAGTCTGCCCGTGGCAGCGGTCTCTTCGCGGCCGCAGGTGCCGGTAGAGTTGGGACTTCTTCTCGAAGCCGTGAATCGCTTTCTCCCGACAATCGCCGTCTTCGCGTCCGCTGCCGCGGTCCTCGGCCAGGGTCTCCCCGAGGAGAAGAAGCCGGAGAATCCGCCCCTCATCCAGGACAACAGCTTCCTCATGGAGGAGGCCTACAACCAGGAAGAGGGCGTCGTGCAGCACATCAACTCCTTCCTGCGGATGCGCGGAGGAGGATGGCTCGCATTCTTCACGCAGGAATGGCCGGTCCCGGCGCAGGCCCACCAGTTGAGTTACACGATTCCGTACCAGCGGATGACCGGAGAATCGGGTGCGCATTCCGGACCGGGCGACATCGGCATCAACTATCGTTACCAGCTCGCCGGAAGCGGGGAAACGCGGTTCGCCTGCACGCCGCGCCTGACCCTGCTTCTTCCCACGGGAGACGCGAAAAGGGGACTCGGGTCGGGCGGACCGGGGTTCCAGGTCAACGTCGCCATGAGCACGGTCTTGTCGCCCCAGTTCGTCACCCACACGAACGTCGGAGGAAACTACACGGCAGCGGCGAAGAACGAGCGGGGCGAGAAAGCGGTCGCGCGAGGCGTCAACGCCGGCCAGAGCCTCATCTGGACGCTCCGGCGGGACTTCAACGTCCTGGTCGAGGCGGTCTGGACGCGGTCGCAATCCGTCACCGGCCCCGGGCGCTCGGAGTCACAGGATTCCTTCTTCCTGAGCCCCGGAATCCGCTGGGCGTACAACTTTTCGAGCGGGCTCCAGATCGTTCCCGGGATCGCGTTTCCGATCGGCATCGGCCCGAGCCGGGGGGACCGCGGGGTCTTCCTCTATCTCTCCTTCGAGCACCCGATGTGGAAGGCTTCCGCGAAGTAGAGCAGGGTGCGGCCTAACCTCTCTCGCCCACTGAGAAATAATCGGCGCTCTCGAAAAAAGAGGAGAGACATGACGATCGCACGCAACGCCCTAGCTGGAGTCGCGTTCCTCGCGCTCGCCGCGACGGCCCTCGCGGCGGAGGCCCTGAAGAAGTCAGCCGCGCCGCAAAAGAAGACCGTCGAATCCGTGGCGACGCAGGAGAAGAAGAGCGACGAGGAAACCACAGGGCCGCAACGGGGCTTCAAGTTTCGCAACCTCGGGCCGGCCGCCGGCGGTGGACGAATCACCGCGATCGCCGGCGTTCCCGGCAACCCCAACGTGATCTACGCGGGCTCGGCGTCGGGCGGCGTCTGGAAGACGACGGACGGCGGCGTCTCCTTCAAACCGATCTTCGAGAAGTATCCGCCTTCGATCGGAGCCATCGCGATCGCCCCCTCCAACCCGAACCTCGTCTGGGTCGGCACCGGCGAGGCGAACCCTCGGAACAACGTCATCGACGGACACGGCGTCTACTTCTCGCCCGACGCGGGCGCGAGCTGGCGCCTCATGGGCCTCGCCGATGCCGGTCAGATCTCGCGGATCCTGATCGATCCGGGCGATCCGAACACGGTCTATGTCGCGGTCCTCGGCAACGTCTGGAAGCCCAACGCGGACCGCGGAATCTTCCGCACCACCGACAGCGGCGGGACTTGGAAGAAGGTCCTGTTCGTGGACGGAGAGACGGGCGCTTCCGACCTGGCGATGCAGCCGGGCAACTCTCGCGTGCTGCTCGCAGGCATGTGGCAGTTCCGGCGATTCCCCTGGGAGTTCGTGGGTGGAGGCCCCGGCAGCGGCATCTGGAAGTCCACCGACGGCGGAGCGACCTGGAAGAAGCTCGAGAAGGACATGCCGGAAGGTCCGCTCGGACGGATCTCGCTCGCGATCGCTCCCACGAACGGCAACCACGTCTACGCGCTGATCCACGCCCGAAACGGGATCCTGTTCGAGTCGAAAGACCTCGGCGAGAAATGGGAAAAGCTTTCCGAGACGCGGCTCGTCAACGTGCGGCCCTGGTATTTTTCCGTGATCGCGGTCTCGCCGGCCGACGAGAACAAGGTCTACTTCGGCTCCTTCAACCTCGTGATGTCGATCGACGGCGGCAAGACCTTTCAGACCAACAACCGGAAGATTCATCCGGACTATCACTCTCTGTGGATCGATCCGAAGGATCCCGACCGGATCCTTCAAGGCAACGACGGCTTCGCTCTCGGGTCGACCGACGGCGGCAAGTCCTGGCGGGGCTTCGAGAACCTGCCGCTCGGGCAGTTCTATCAGGTGGCCGTGGGATCCGATGCCCCTTACACCATCTGCGGAGGCCTCCAGGACAACAACGGCTGGTGCGGAGCTTCGAACTCGCTCGCGCGCGGCGGCGTGAGAGACGCCGACTGGTTCGTCGTGGCGGGCGGTGACGGCGAGTGGATCGTTCCCGCTCCATCGGATCCGAGCGTCATCTACGGCGACTCCCAGAACGGAAACATTTCCCGCTTCGACCGCTCGACGAAGCTCTCCCGCAACATCCGTCCGTACCTGTCGGGAGCCTCCGACGCACCTCCCGCGGATTTGAAGTATCGCTTCAACTGGACCTCCCCGATCGCCGTCTCGGCGACCGACGCCAACGAGGTGTATATCGGCGGAAACGTCATCTTCCAGTCGAAGGACGGCGGCCTCCATTGGACGGCCGCGAGCCCGGACCTCACCCGGAACGACAAGGCGAAACAGAAGGCCTCCGGCGGTCCCGTCCACTTCGACCTCTCGGGTGCCGAGACCTACGACACCCTTCTGTCGCTCGCGATCTCGACCGCCGATCCGAAGGTGATGTGGGCAGGCTCCGACGACGGCCTCGTCCACGTCACAAGGGACGGCGGCAAGACATGGAGCGACGTCTCACCCAGAGGAGCTCCGGAGTGGGCGCGCGTCTATCAGATCGACCCCTCCCCGTTCGACGGATCGACGGCGCACCTGGTCTACGACGCGCACATGCTCGGCGACCGCAGGCCCCACGTGTACCGGACGAACGACTTCGGAGCCACGTGGACGCCGATCGCGAAGGGCCTGCCCCAGGACGGAACGGCGTACGTGGTACGCGAGGACCCCAACAAACGGGGCTTCCTGGTCGTTGGAACCGACAACGGGCTTCACTACTCGACCGACTCCGGCGGCACCTGGAAGAAGCTGCCGGTCGATTTCCCGACGGTTCCGGTGTGGGATTTGAAATTCGTCCGGGATTCGCACGACCTGGTCGTCGCGTCTCACGGCCGGGGCATTTGGATCTTCGACGACATCACGGCCATGGAGGAAGTCGACGCGGCGATCGAGGGCCAGGACCTGCATCTCTTCTCCATCCCGCCCGCAAAGCTCTGGCAGACCTGGAATCGAGGAGGTCTCGGCATCGACGAATGGGTTGCACCCAATCCTCCTCCGGGCGCCGTCATCGACTACTCCCTGAAAAAAGAAATCAAGCAGACCGAGGAGCAGAAGAGAGAGAAGCGGGAGCCGGTGAAGATCACGCTCCGCGACGCCAAAGGAAATCTCGTCGCGACCGAGTACGGGCCCGCCGCGCGGGGGATCAACCGATACGTCTGGCAGCTCCGCTACGAAGGACCGAAAAAGATCACGTTCGGCCGCGAGGCTCCTCCCTCCGAGTTCTTCGACCCGAATCGCGGGCCCGACGTCGTTCCCGGCGTCTACCAGGTCACGGTGTCCGCAGCCGGCAAGACCCAGACCGGGGAAGTTTCCGTCGAGCCCGACCCGCGCTGGCCGGTCGACCCGGAAGCGCTGCGCGCCCGGGCGCGGGCGGGGCTCTCCGGGCGCAACACCGCTTCCGCGATCAACGAGATGTTGAACCGGCTTGACGGATGGGAGACCCAGTTGACCGGGCTCCCGAAGCAGGTCGGCGTCGGAGACGACGCGGAGTCCTCGGCGACGAAGAAGTACGAGGCGGCGCTCGAGGCCGCGCGCGGTCTGAACAAGAAGGTGAAGGAGCTGAAGGACGCGGTCTACAACCGCGACGTCCAGCGAGACACGCCCTCGGACACTTTGCACTTCCACTCCGACCTTCAGGGCAGAGCAACCCGCTTGAGTTCCCTGGCCGGGGCGTACGGCGAGGCGCCGCGGGAGGTCGTTCGTGAGGAGCTGGCGGCGGTCCGCAAGGAGGCGGAGGGCGACCTCGCCCGCTTCAACGCGCTCGTTGCGACCGACGTCCCCGCTTACAACAAGGCGGCCGCGGACCGGGGAGTTCCGACCCTTTTCGTGGGCGATCCGATCCGGGTGGAAGAACCCGGCATCTGAAGGCCGGATGCGATGTCGCTGATCCCGACTCCTACGGCAGCATGCGCCGGACGTCGGCGGACATCCGGCCGGTCAGCTCCCAGCGGACGAGCGCGGCCGGAACCAGTCCGGCGGCGTCGAACTCCTCCATGAATCTTTTCAGGATGAAGTTTTGTCCGAGCTGTTGTCTCCGCTCGGAGAGGAGCTTCTCGATCTCGATCTTTCCGATGATGTAGCTCGTCCCGTATCCCGGCTGCTGCAGGTAGAGGTGCTGCTCCTCGCGGACCAGGTTTCCGTCCAGGCGCAGCCACCCGCGCGGGGTGTTGGCGGACGCGAACGCCGCGGCCTCTTCGAGCGTCCATTCGTTGCTGTGCATCTTCAAATCCCCCAGCGCGCGCGCCGCTCGCTCGGCGAGCGCAATGTAGAAGAGCTCGCGGGTCCGCGGTCGCGCGTCGAACATCCCGGCCTGCATCATCAACTCTTCCCAGCCGGTGGCGTGCCCTTCGGTGCGCGTGTTGAAGATGTTGTAGAGGAGCCCTCCTCTGCGGATGTGGCTCGGATGCGGCTCGTACACCATCCTCCCCTTGTCGAACCAGTGATAGGCGTGGGTGCGCATCAGCTCCGGGTCGCGGTAGTCCAGCTCGGAGAAGAACTCGCGAGGGCCCGGGCGGAACTTGCCGATCCGCGCGCGCAGCGCCGGATCCATGTAGTCCCGCACCTCGAGGATGTCGTGGTCCTTGAGGTAGGCCATGTACTCGGTCACGGCGGCGCCGAAGCGGCGGTCGTATTCGTCGGCGCTCGCGATGGGCGCCTGCGGCGGGAGCTTCGCGTTGCGCACCTCTTCCATGGCCAAGAGCGCGTGGGACCGCGCCAGCTCACGCTCCATGATCGTCACTTCTTCCCGCCACGTGTACGGCGCGAGCTGGACGTTCTTCAGGTACCAGTCGTAGTTGTCCACGCCGACACCGGATGAGCCGGTCTTCGACTTCGCCTGCGAGTCGAGCCACGCCGCGAAGTCGTCCGTCGCCTTCTTCGCGCTCTCGACGTCCGCTCGGAGACTGCTCGGGGCGTCGGCCACTTTCGAGGCGAGCTCTCCCAGGTCGGCGCTTTGCTGCTTGATGCTCTTCGTTCCGAAGATCCAGAGATCCCGGCCGTTTCCGACCAGGTTGGTTTTCGCCTGCGCCAGCAGCTTCGGGATCGTTCGGATTCCGGCGTCCATCCGCGCGGCGCGCTCCGCGGTCAGCGGAAACGTGTCGGCCCAGAGCTCGACCGCGCCGTACGCGAGCGGCCCTTCTCGCGCCGGCTGGTCGCTCTCCTCGGTGAAGACCGTGACGTAGAACGCCGGGTTCGCAGCCCAGGGCTTCAACACCCGGTGGTCGAAGTCGAGGCCGTTCATCTCCGCGCGCACGACGTGGTAGTCGACCTGCTTACCGATCGACCAGCCGCTCGGGTCGATCGCGGCCAAGCGGCGCTGCCAGTTGACGAGTTCCCTCTGTTGTGCGGCCATGGCGGCGGCCGTGTAATCCGGCACGCCGTCGACGAGTTTCGGCTTCTGGAACGATCGCCACTCGGCAAACAGCGAGACCAGGTCGTCGTAGCGGGTGCTTCGCGGGAGCCCGACCGACACGTCACCGCCGGGGAGAGTGGCGGCGACGAGCAGGCAGGCGGTCACCACGCCGACGGACGGGAGAAACATCGTCGAATCTTACGTCGCGAGTCGTTCTTGCTCCGCCGCGGACCCCGTGAAATGCTCCGAAGCATGATTCGAAACGGGCGTCGCCGGGCCGCCGGGCTCTTCGTCCTTGCCCCGGGCCTCCTGATCTCGCTCCTGATCTCGGTCTTTGTCGCCGCCTGCCGCAGAGAAACGAAGACCGAGACCGCCGGAGGCCCCTCGGCGAAACCGGTGACGCTCATCCTCGGCGCTTATACGACGCCGCGCGAGGTTTACGGAAAGGCGATCCTCCCCGCGTTCGAGAAGCGCTGGAAGGAGAAGAACGGACAGCGCATGCAGTTTCGCGAGTCCTACCAGGGCAGCGGCGCGCAGTCCCGCGCGATCGTGGGAGGCTTCGAGGCGGACATCGCGGCCCTGTCGCTCGAAGGCGACATCGACAAGATCGCGCAAGCCGGCTTGATCACCCACGACTGGAAGGCCGCGCCGCACGGGGGGATGGCCAGCACTTCGATCGTGGTCCTGGCCGTCCGGCCCGGCAACCCGAAGAAAATCCTCGACTGGCCCGACCTGGCGCGTCCCGGCTTGAACGTCTTGACGCCCGACCCGAAGACGTCAGGCGGCGCGCAGTGGAACATCAACGCGATCTACGGCGCCGCGCTGCGGGGCTTCGCGGGAGTGCCGAAGGACGACCGCGCCGCGGCAAAGGACTTCTTAAAACGCGTCTTCGCGAACGTCTCGATCATGGACAAGGGCGCGCGCGAGTCGATCACGACCTTCGAGAAGGGGGTCGGAGACGTCGCCATCACCTACGAGAACGAAGTCCTGATTGGCCGCCAGGCAGGCCAGACTTACGACTACGTCGTTCCACGGTCGACGATCCTGATCGAGAACCCCGTGGCTCTGGTCGACAGGTACGTCGACCAGCACGGAGTGCGGGCGGTCGCCGAGGCTTTCGTGAACTTCCTCCATGAGCCGGAGGCGCAGAGGCTCTACGCGCGCTACGGGCTGCGCTCCGTGGACGTGGCGGTGGCGAAGGAAAACGCCTCGAAGCTGCCCCATGTCCAGGACCTCTGGAAAATCGACTACCTGGGAGGCTGGAAAAAAATCTCGAAGGACCTGTACGGCCCCGACGGCGTCTTCACCCGGGTTTTCTCGGAGCTCGGCGCGAAGCGATGAGCGCGGCGCGGCCGCGGCCGACGGGGAGCGCCGGGCGGCGGCCATGGGGACTCTGGGGACTTCGGGGCGCCGTTCTCGCCTACCTCGCCCTGATGATCGCGGTGCCACTTCTCGCGGTCGTCGAACGAGGGTTCTCGGCCGGTCTCCGCGCCTTCTGGCGTGAGCTCGCCAACCCGATTGCGTTCGATGCCCTGAAGCTGACGGTTGTCGCCGCGGCGATCACGGCGGCGGTCAACCTCGTGCTGGGGACGCTGACCGCTTACGTTCTGGCCCGCTATCAGTTTCGGGGCCGCGGCGTTCTGGACAGCCTCGTGGACATGCCTTTCGCCATTCCGACTCTCGTCACCGGGGTCATGCTCGTCGTTCTCTACGGGCCCTCCGGTGTGCTCGGAAGCTGGTTCGAGTCCCGGGGCCTATCGATCATCTTCGCAAAGCCCGGCATCGTGCTCGCGCTTCTGTTCGTGACCTACCCGTTCGTCATCCGCACCGTTCAGCCGGTGCTTCTGGAAGCCGAGCGGCACGAGGAGGAAGCGGCCTTCACGCTCGGGGCGTCCCGCTGGACGAATTTCCGCCGCATCGTGCTGCCAGCGATCTTTCCGGCTGCTGTCTCCGGAGCATTGCTCTCTTTCGCACGCGCGCTCGGGGAGTTCGGCTCGATCGTCGTCGTGGCCGGCAACATCCCGAGACGGACGCTGACGTCGCCCGTGTACGTCTTCGGGGAAGTCGAAGCCCACAACGAACGCGGAGCGAGCGCGATGTCCGTCGTCCTCCTGGCCCTCTCCTTCGGACTGCTCCTGCTTCTCGACTGGCGGCAGCGACGGAGGGCGGAGATCCTGGGTGGCTGAGACGGCGCGCTCGCTCGAGGGCGACGTCGCGGCCGAAATCCCGGAGACCGCGGCCGACGGGCGCGCCCGCCCGCTGCCCGGCGAGTGGGTGGCGGTTGCGGTCGCGCTGTCCTACGCGGTTCTGCTTCTCGTCGCACCGCTCGCCGCGCTCGCCCGGGGCGCTCTCTCGCGCGGCCTTCCTGCCTTTTTCGACGCCGTCTCGACGCCCGACGCGCTGTCGGCTCTCAAGCTCACTTTTCTTCTCGCGCTCGGGGCCACCGCGATCAACACGGTGTTCGGCGTCGCGGCGGCGTGGCTGCTCGTGCGCGACAAGAACTTCCCCGGCCGACGCTTCGTCAACGGGCTCGTCGATCTGCCGTTCGCGGTCTCCCCCGTGATCGCCGGCTTCATGCTCATCGTCCTCTTCGGCCGCACCGGCTGGTTTGCGCCGCTCGCCCGGGCGGCCGGCATCAAAGTTCTGTTCGCCTTCCCGGGAATGCTGATCGCCACGACGTTCATTTCGCTTCCCTTCGTCATCCGGGAAATCATGCCGCTCTTGGGAGAGATCGGGGAGGAAGAGGAAAACGCCGCCTACACGCTGGGCGCCGGACGCTGGCGAGCCTTCTGGAGCGTGACGCTCCCCGGCATCCGTTCCGGCCTCGAATATGGAGTGCTTCTCACGTTTGCGCGGGCCGTCGGAGAGGTCGGCGCGGTTCTCGTCGTCAGCGGCTCGATCGTCGGGTTGACGGAGACCGCGACCCTGTTCATTTTTCGTGCGTTGGACGAGCGCAACGCCGTCGCGGGCTACGCGATGGCGCTTCTGCTCGCCCTATCCTCTTTCATCTTGTTGTCGGCGATGGAATGGATCCGGCGCCGCGGACGCCGCGCGAGATGAGCATCGTCCTGACCGATCTCGTCAAGCGCTACGCCGGCGAGGCCGTCGTGGATCACGTCTCTCTCGAAGTGGAGGACGGCGAGCTCTTCGTGCTCTTGGGCGAGAGCGGGAGTGGCAAGAGCACGATCCTTCGCATGATCGCGGGACTGGCGGCGCCCGACGAAGGCTCGATCGTCCTTCACGGGCGGGACGTCACGCACCTGGCGCCCCAGGAGCGCAACACGGGCTTCGTCTTTCAGAACTACTCCCTCTTCCGGCACATGACGGTCGCCGAGAACGTCGAGTTCAGCCTGCGGGTGCGCAAGATGCCGCGGGCCGAGCGCGCGGCGAAGAGAGACGATCTGCTCGCGCTGATCGGCCTGGCCGGTTTCGGTCGCCGCTACCCCCGGCAGCTCTCCGGCGGCCAGCAGCAGCGGGTTGCGGTGGCCCGGGCCCTCGCCTTCTCCCCTTCGGTCCTGCTCTTGGACGAACCGTTCGGTGCGCTGGACGTCAAGATCCGCGGACAGCTCCGGCGCGCTCTGCGGAAGATCCAGAAGAACCTGAACATCACGACCATCCTGGTCACACACGACCAGGAGGAAGCCTTCGAGCTCGCCGACCGGATCGGCGTGATCGAGCGAGGTCATCTCCTCGAGGTCGCCGCCCCGTCGCAGCTTTACCGGTCGCCGAAGAGCGAGCTCGTGGCGAGCTTCGTCGGGGAAGCCAACCTCGTGGGAACGCAGAGCGCCGGCGGAAAGATCTCGATCGGTGAGCTCGAGATCCCGCTCTCCGACGAGCCCGGCGCGCGGGAAGGAGCCGGATCGTGGGCGGTCCTGTTCCGGCCGGAGGACCTCACGCTGGCGACGGAGAGGACCGCCCTCTCGGGACCGGTCCTGGGAGAGGGCGCAGTCGAGGAAATCCGCGAGAAGGGCCCTTCCCGACAGATCCTGGTTCGTTTAGAGCCGCTTCCCGGCGTCTGGCCGCTCACGCGCGAGTACGGGGAAGCGGGCCTCGCGCTGCTCGTTTCGCTCTCTTCGGAGCGCGAGGGGCGTCCTTCTCCGGCGGTCGGCGAGAAGACCTGGGTGGGAGTGCGTGAGTACCACCTGCTGCCACGGCTCCCCTGGCGCCTGCTTCTCCTCGTGGACGACACGGCGCAGTCCACCTATGCGGCCGCTCTCTGTGAAAAGGTGGCGTCCGCGGCCGGCGCGCGCTTGACGGTCCTATCCGGCTCCGGATCGGACAGCTCGACGCCTATTTCGAGGCTCCGGGAGTCTCTGCCGCCCGCGGACCTCCGGATTTCGGTGGCCGATGGAGATCTCACGCAGAGGGCCCTCGCGGAGCTCGACCGAATCGGGTACGACCTCGTCTTTTTGCCGGGATCGTTCGGCGCCGACTTCGACAACGTCTCACACGGCCGGAAGAGAAAAAACGGCAGCCGGGTGGAGAGCCGCGAGATCGCCGCGAGTTGCCCCGTGCCCATCCTCGTCGCGCAGGGAGAGCCGCGCGAAACCCGCCGCGTGTTGCTCTGTACCGCGGCGGGAGAGCCGGGTAAGAGGGACGTCCTCATGGGGGCGCAGCTCGCGCGCAGCTTCGGCGCGCGGGTCACGCTTCTCCACGTGGAGCACGCCGATCCCCTCTCCCGCTCGCTTCCGGGCGAGCCAGCCGCCGAGACGACCGCGACGCGAAGGGCCCGGGCCTGGATCGAGAGGCATCTCGAGCAGGGCCTGCGGACGTTGAGAGGCCAGGGGGTTGCGGCGGAGAGCCGGATTCGGTACGGAGAGCCGCTGTCGGAGATCCTGGCCGAGGTGGCGGAAGGGGATCACGACATGATCGTCGTGGGAGCGCACCGGGAACGCACGTACTTAGACGCTCCGGAACGGGACCTGGTGGCGGGTCTCGTCCTCCGCGCCGACCGGCCCGTGCTGATCGTGAAAGGCAAAGTCGAGCGCTGAGATCGCGGGTGTCGGAGCTCGTCCTTCTCGCGCTCGCCGCCGGCTGTGGGCTGGCGGCTCTTCGTCCCGCCGATCGTCGGCCTCGCGGACAACAGGGATTTTTCCCGGGTCGCTGAGCCGCTCTCGTGGCAGCATTTCAGTTCTCGGGTTCCGCGCTGATGGACTACAAATCAAGACGGTCTCTCTTTCTCTTCAACGTGGCCTGGGACCTTCTTTTCGCGGCTCTTTGCCTCCGAGCTGGCACCGTTTTCGCGTTCGGACGGCCCGGATGGGGAAAAGAAACGCGAACCATGGGTTCGGGCGGCGATGGAGCGTCGCTGCCGCCTTCGCGACCCTAACGCTGCTCGCGCGTCCGCTCGCAGCCCAGGAGGACGGCGCGCGTCGATTCGCGATGTTCGACGGGGTCTCCCTCCTCGAGAGCTCCGAGCGGGCGATCGCTGAACCCGCGCTCTCGCTCGGCCTACAGGAAGAGGCGAAGCATGCTCCCGAGCCGGTTCGCCCCCCCGGCCGCAGACGCTTCTTCACGGCGGCCGCCGAACTCGCGCTGCTCGAGGCCATTCCCTGGGCGTTCGACAGGTACATCGGGAAATACGACTACGCCTATATCTCGACCGAGACGGTCCGGAAGAATTTCAAGCGCGGTTTCGGGTACGACCCCGACACGTTCGTCGTCAACCAGTCGTCGCACCCGTACCACGGCAGCCTCTTCTTCAACGCAGCGCGGGAGAACGGATACAGCTTCTGGGAGTCGAGCGTGTTTACTCTCATGGGCAGCCTCATCTGGGAATGCTGCATGGAGAACTCGCGCCCCTCCACAAACGATCTCGTCAATACGACGATGGGCGGAATGACCCGGGGCGAGGTCGCGCACCGGCTCTCGGCGATGATCGAGGACAACACGGCCACCGGGACGAACCGGGCGGTCCGTGAGGTCGCCGCGGGGATCATCAATCCGGCCGCCTTCTTGAACCGTCTGCTTCGCGGCGACGCATTTCGCGAATTCGAGAATCCCGCGGACCGCTTCCCGACCCTCGTCGTCCTCTCCGCCGATCTCGGTTACCGCCACTTCACGAGAGGAGCGCACCCCGACCAGGGGATTCTGTCGGTGTCCTTTCTCTACGGCGATCCTTTCTCCGGCGACCTTTCGCGCCCGTTCGACTCCTTCTACGTCGGCCTCGACGCGAGCTCCCCCGGGGGTGTTCTCTTCACGCGGATCGAGGAGCGCGGAATCCTGAAAGGGTGGGAGCTCACCGACAAGACCGCACCGGTGCGGCACATCTTCGGTTTTGCCCAGGAGTACGAGTACCTGAACAACGCATCCCAGATCTTCGGCGCGCAGATCCTCTCCGCCGGTTTGCTGTCGAAGTACGACATCCGGCCGGGGGTCTTCGCTCTGACCGACGCCTCGCTGATGGTCTTACCCCTCGCTGGCATCCGGACGACCGACTTCGAGCACGCGGAAACCGGGCGATACGACTACGCTCCGGGCGGCGGAGCGCGGGTTGCCGGACGCGTCTACGTCGGAGGACGCGAGATCCTGGGGCTCGGGTACGGGGTCGTCTGGGCCCACACCGTCAACGGGGTCTCAAAAAACAACGTGCTGCAGTTCGTTCGGGCGGTCGGACGCATCCCGGTGTTCGGTCCGATCGGCGTGGGCGGCGGGTACACCTGGTACAGCCGGAAGACGACGTATCCCGGGTTCTTCGAGCAGCGCCGCACGCAGGCGGAGTGGCGCGTCTTCGTCAACGCCGCCGTCGTTTTTCGCTGAGAAGCGTGACGCACGCTCACGCCACGAAGAACAGCACAACGAAAAAGTGGAGAATGCTTCCTCCCAAAACGAAGAGGTGGAAGACGCCGTGGCTGTGCGCGTATTTCTCGTCGATGAGGTAAAAGAAGACGCCCGTCGTGTAGAGGACGCCCCCGGCGAAGAGCCAGGCCACTCCGGCTGACCCGATTGCCTGCCGAAGCGGAACGAACACGGCGAGCGCCAGCCAGCCCATCAGAAGGTACAGAGATACGGAGAGGCCACGGATCCGCTTCGGCACGAGAAACTCCTGGAGGATGCCGACGGCGGCGAGCGTCCAGACGACGCCGAAGAGCGAGTATCCCCGGGGTCCGCGGAGGCTGACGAGCGCGAAGGGGGTGTAGGTGCCGGCGATCAACACGTAAATGGTCGTGTGATCGAGCCTTCGGAGAACGCCTTTTGCTCGACCGGTGACGCTGTGGTAGAGGGTCGAGACGAGGTAGAGCGTGACCAGAGCGGCGCCGTAGACCGAGAAGCTCACGATCTTCCAGGGGTCACCCGTCCGCGCGGCGGTCAGGATAAGTCCGGCGAAGCCCGCCACGGCAAAGAGAGACCCGGTCAGATGCGTGACGCTGTTGAAGATTTCGCCGCGAATCATGCCGCGCCCGAGGCTACCGCTCTGCCCCGCGCCCCGCGAGAAGCATCCGGACCGAAGACGAATCAGCTCCGATCGGGCCAGATCCGCGGGACTGCGATCGTGTCGCGATACTCCCGCCTCGCCGGGCGCGCGTCCGGCTCCGGCGGAGTCCTCTCCGGCGGCGGCACGGGGCCGCGGCCGTAAGCCGTCTCCGCGTCGAGAACCGCGATCGCGTTTTCGTAAATCGTGTCCACCGGACCGTGGCCGTTGCCAATGACCGTCACGCCGACTTTCCCGTATTGGGAGATCGCCCCCATCATGTGAAACAGAACGCCGGTCTCCGTGCCTTGACTGTAGTGGAGGTGGTTGATCGTCGTGATCTCCAGCAGATCCTCGGGCGTCAACCCTCGATACGCGTCCGACTTCAGATTGTCGGTCGAGCGGTAGTACTTTGCGAGACCGCTCGGCGAGTGAAAGAGACCCGAATCGGGGTCGAGCTCGCCTCCAGTCAAAAACTGCAGAGCGAGAAAAGGGTGCGTCGTCCCGCCCACTCGGAGGTTGATCTCGATGGCGAACATTTCCCACGGCTTCGCTTCGGTCGACCGGCGGACGAGGAAATCCACGCCGAAACGGCTGACGACGCCGCGTGCCGCGAGCGCTTCACCGACCCGTCGCCCCGCTTCCTGAATTTCCCGCCGATAACTTCCCTCCGCCGGAAACCGGCAGCCCAGATACACCTGATTCGTCAATCCGCCCAGGAGCTGATCGTGCGTGGAGATAAGAACCACCTTTCCGTGCGGATCGATCCGGAGCTGGCAGCTCGGCGACCGCGTTTCCTCACCTTCCAGGAACTCCTCGACGATCCCGCCCATCGCCCCGAGCTTTTCCAGGTATTGGGTAGAGGTCTCGGTGGGGACCGAAAACGCGATCCCGCGCAGCGCATCGGAAAGCGCCGGGCGCCCGTTTTCCTTCGGGAAACGGAAGAGAGCGTTCCCTTCGCCCGAGAAACTTCTCTCCAGCTTGATCACGGCTTTGCGGATTCCGGGTCTCTTTTCACGCAGCGCCTCGAGAGCCAGGACGATGTCGGACTCCGAGCGCAGATCCTCGAATCCTTCCGGAAGCGGAACGCCAGCTTCGCGAAAAACCTTGCGGCCTCCGGACTTCGTCCCGAGATGCTGGAGATCCGGATCGACTCCGTTCAGGGGAATTCCGAGCAGCACCGCGAGCCGGCGCTCGAGCGGCGTCGAATTGAAGACGGTCAGGAAAGCGCGGTCCGGATCGCCGATGCCGTATCGAATTCGCTGGATCAGGCGCGGACGCTCGAGGATTTTTTCAGTGAGCGCGCGGGGCGAGACGTCGTGCGCGCAGAGAAGCGTCAGGCGCGAGCGCGCGTGGCTCGCCGGGATCCCCGCCAGCAGCTGGAAGTAGTAGTCGAGGATCAGAGGATGGACCGGTTGCGACGTGACATAAACCATGCGGGCCTGCGGGTTGCGGAGCCGGAT
>WNGE01000123.1_pt1 | contig 89326 bp, 97 predicted proteins | sample 5400651 | NCBI WGS metagenome assembly WNGE01 (sample SAMN13153370, study PRJNA577476) | soil metagenome | isolation source: 60 cm soil or saprolite under grassland replicate 2 | place: USA:California | collected 2016-06-15 | reverse complement strand
GGGATCGGCGACCCCTCCCCAGAAGTCGGCGACGGTCTCGCCGTCGACAGTGACGCAGACCGAGGCGCCGACCTCGCCCCGCTCGGCCAGGTTCCGCTCGAACTCCTCGCTCACCACGGCAAAGCGCGGGTCACAGGTCCCCTGGACCGTCACCGCTCCCCCTTGGGTCGACCCCGCCAGCATCCCTTCCCACCCGGTGACAGGAAAGTAGGGAAGTACCCATCCCTGTTCATAGGGGGTTCCTGACTAGTCCTCCCCGACCGGTCGGGGTTCGATGGGCGACATGCGTTTGGAGGGGAGAACTGGCTTCGTGACCGGCGGGGCGTCGGGCATCGGCGCCGCCACGGCTCGGCGCCTCGCCTCGGAGGGCGCCCGGGTCGTGGTCGCCGACATCGACGCCGACCGTGCCGGCAAGGTCGCCGCCGACGTAGGCGGCGAGTCCGTGAAGGTCGACGTCAAGGACGTCGCATCCGTGCGGCTCGCAGTGAGTGCCGCGGAGCGGACAGTCGGACCAATCGACATCCTCGTCAACAATCCGCGGCACGCTCGCGTGCACGCACGCCGTGCTCGGCGGCATGCAGGAACGCCGCCGCGGCGCCATCGTCAACGTCGCGAGTGAGGCAGGTGTGGTGGGCGCGCCCGCCGGCGCGACGTACGCGGCGTCGAAGGCCGGGGTCCTCGGCTTCACGAAGGCGATTGCTCGGGAGGGCGCGCGCTACGGGGTGCGCTGCAACGCGGTGGCGCCAGGGCCGACCGACACCGCGCTCCTCAGCGCGGCAGTGGATGAGTCCGGCGCGTTCGGTGCACGCCTCCGGCAGGGGATGATCGACGCGACCGCACTAGGGAGGCTCGGTACGCCGGAAGAGATCGCCGGCGCGATCGCCTTCCTTGCCTCTGACGACGCGTCGTTCATCACGGGGCACACACTCGCCGTCAGCGGTGGCCTGTCAATGCTGTAATCGCCACAGAGGGCTCCGGCCCGTACGGGACCGACGCGCATCAGTCGCTCGTCACCCGGTACACCTCGTCGTGCTCCCGCGCCCGCTCGTCGACCTTGATACCGACGCTGTCACCAACCTTCGCCGAGTCGACAGCTTCGTGTTCGAGCTCCATCGACCCGATCTGTTGGGTGAAGTCAGACGAGTGACCGGCGATCCGTATCGTGTCACCGACGTTGACCTCGCCTGCGGTGATGTCCACGATGGCGACGCCCGGCTTCCCGAAGTAGTGCGTCACGGTTCCGACGAATTGCTCCCCCATGGCCGGCTCCCCTCTCGGCACTGCCGTCCACCTTAAGCCTGATTTCCTCGCGCTCACAGGATTCTCAAATGCGCGACCTGGCAGCGTTCGTTCGACCCACTCAGAGAGGAAGGCGACATGGACCCGACTCGGGCAGGCTCAATCCGCAAGCGCCGAATTGCGAAGACCGCGGCGGGAATCAGCGTGGCGGCAGTGCTCGCGGCGGGTGCATGTGCCGTCGATGGCACAGCCTTCGCCTCCGCGAGCGCGACCAAAACCTCACGCTCGGACCCGCCGCCCAACCCGACCGCACCCAAGAGCGCCCGCGTCGACGTCAAGGCGCCGAGGTTCTCGAACCCGACGAAGGTCGACAACCCGCTGTTCCCGATCGGGAGTCTTCAGTCGGCCGTCTTGCTCGGCAACGATGCCGGCCAGGCGCTGAAGATCGAGACCACGCTCCTGCCCGGCACCCGGACCATCGATGTGAACGGCAAGAAGGTCAAGACACTGATTTCGCAGTTCGTCTCGTATCTCGACGGTCGGATTCACGAGGTTGCGATCGACTGGTACGCACAAGCCGACGACGGGGCCGTCTGGTACTTCGGCGAGGACGTGTTCAACTTCAAGGACGGCGTCGTGGCCGACACGCACGGCACGTGGCTCGCCGGTAAGGACGGCGCGCCGGGCATGATCATGCCGGGTAATCCGCAGGTCGGTCAGGTGTACCGACCCGAGAACATCCCCGGAAAGGTCTTCGAGGAAGTCACAGTGAAGACCGTGAGCCTCTCGGTGGACGGTCCGCGCGGTCCCGTGCAAGGCGCGATGGTCGGACAGGAGAACCATCTCCTCGACGGCTTCCTGGAGGACAAGACGTTCGCACCCGGGTACGGCGAGTTCCGCTCCGGCGTCGGAGGGAACCTCGAGGCGCTCACCATCGCAGCGCCGGCCGACACGCGGCCGGGCCCGGTGCCTGCGGAGCTCGACACGATCTCGCGGGGCGCGACGGCCATTTTCGATGCGGCAGCGGCCGGCGACTGGGCGACCGCGTCGGCCACGCTCGACGCGCTGCAGACGGCGTGGGCGACGCACCGTGCGAGCGGTGCAGTGCCCCCGCTGCTCACCGTGCAGATGGATCACGCCCTCACCGACCTTCGCGGCGACGCTCAGTTCCCCGCCCTCGACGCTCGCAACACTGAAGGCACGCGCGCCAACGCCATCGCAGTCGGCCAAGCCGCCGTCGACCTCAAGTTGCAGTACCAGCCCGCCACCGACATCGACCGCGCCCGCTTCGAGCTCTGGACTCGTCGGCTCGTCGCTGACAGTGGCGCCGCCCAGCCGGACCCGGGCAACGTTGCCGGCGACGTCACGGCGCTGAGGCGAGTGTGGGACCGATTCGGCCACGCCGTCGACAAGTCGGCGGCGAGCGACATCGAGGCTCAATTGAAGACCCTCGAGGCTGCCGCCAAGAAAGACGACGTCGCCAAGGCTGCTGAGGGAGCCAAGCGTCTGAGTGACGTGCTCAGCCGGGTCCAGCCCTCCGGGTAGCGAAGCGGGGGTAGGTCGACGGCGGCGTGGGTACGTGAAGCGTTGGTACACATGACGGCTGGCATCACGATCACACCGATGGAAGCGGAATGGTTCGGCGTGCAGCTCGAAGAGGGCGACACGAAGACGAGCCACCGGGTGCACGTGCCCGCGGCACTGCTGGACGATCTGGGGCTCGCCGATGTCGACCCCGAGCGCGTCATCCGCGAGTCGTTCGCATTTCTGCTCGAGCGTGAGCCCCCGTCCAGCATCCTCCGCGAGTTCTCTCTCGACGTGATCCCCCGATACTTTCCGGAGTACCAGGACGAGCTACCCCGCCGCTTGGGTAGATAGTCAGGAACGCGTCAGTGCAACCAGTGAGGTGACGATGCCTGCCACTGCGACGCGTGAAGAGGTGCGCCGTCTCATCGAGAGCGAGGGGGCACAGCTCGTCGAGGTCTTGGCCCGTGACGAGTACGAATGGGCGCACCTCCCCGGCGCGCTGAACATCCCCCTGCGCGAGATCCCCGACCGCGCGCCGCGTGAGCTCGACGCCGGGCGACCCGTCATCGCCTACTGCCACGACTTCACCTGAGACATGAGCCCGCGGGCCGCGTGGCGGCTCGAGCACCTCGGCTTCGAGCGGTCGGTCGACTACGCGGCCGGGAAGTTGGACTGGCTGGCGTTCGACCTGCCATGGGAAGGAACCGCCCAGCTGGTCGGCAGCGAGCTCGATCGCGACGTCCCCACCTGCACGATCGGCGCAAAAGTGGGCGAGGTCAGAACGGAGCTCGCTTCAGCCGGCCTCTGCATCGTGGTCTTCGACAGCGGCGTCGTCGCCGGGTCCCTCACCACGGAGGCGCTCGGCGCCAGTGACGACGAGGTCGTTGACGCGGTGATGGACTCGGGACCTCGCACGGTTCGCCCCAGCGAAGAGTCGCCTGCGCTCACCGAGCGGATGCAGAAGAAGGGTCTCGCCCACATGGTTGTGACGCGGCCCGACGGTCGTTTGGTGGGGGTCTTCCGCCCTGAACCCTGAGGTCCAGACGGCGTAATAGGAGGACAATTCAGGCGGTCGCCCAGATGAGCACCTCGGCGCCCTCGGGCCCGCCCGTCAGCGCAAGGGGTCGGGCGTCTGTCAGCCGAGCGGCGTCGCCCTCCTCCAGCTCACCTGCTCCTTCGAGATCACTTCGGCCGCGAGCGATGAAGACGTGCACGTGCCGCGCGTCCGGCACCGACACGGTTTCACCGGGCCCGATCCGCGCGCCCCACAGCACGGCCTCGCGCTGGTGGATCGAGATCGCGCCCGGATGACACTGCCCTGACGCGATGGGGTGCAGACCGCCCTTGTCGAGCTGTTCGTCGATGTCTCGTTGCTCGTAGCCGGGTTCGATCCCGTTGGTATCCGGCGGCACCCACATCTGGACGAAGTGCACTTCCTCGCTCGGTGATGCGTTCATCTCGGAGTGCGAGATACCCGTCCCGGCGCTCATTCGTTGTGCCAACCCCGGGTAGAGCTCGCCCCGGTTGCCCTCGGAATCGACGTGGAGGAGACGACCGAACAGCACCCAGGTGACGATCTCCATATCGCGATGCGAGTGCGTGGTGAACCCCGTACCGGGCGCGACCCGATCGTCGTTGGACACGAGGAGCAGGCCATGGTGAGTGTTGGCCGGGTCGTAGTGCCGGCCGAAGCTGAAGCTGTGCCAGCTGTCGAGCCACCCGATCTCGGTGTGGGCGCGAGAATGCGCGCGGCGGATGTCGATCGTTACCGTCACGAGCGCCACGGTAATTGACGCCGCGACGGGAGCTGTGTGGGCAGATCTGCTCCCGGGTAACACAGATCCGGGAGAACGAGCCGCAATGGGAGCCGCGATGGATCTCACGAGCCCGGACTTCGAAGAGGGTGGGCGGATTCCCCGTGAGCTCACGTGTGACGGCGAGGACACTTCGCCCGAACTGCACTGGAGCGGCGTGCCGAGTGGGGTCGTCGAGCTGGCGCTGACGTGTGAAGATCCGGACGCGCCGGGCGGGACGTTCGTGCACTGGGTGGCGTGGGGCATCGATCCGGCGAGTGGGCGCCTCCCGCGTGGTGGCAGCACGGAGATCAGCCAAGGACGGAACGGGTTCGGCGCCATCGGGTATGGAGGACCATGTCCTCCGCTGGGGCACGGTGCGCACCATTACGAGTTCACCCTCTACGCGACAGACCAGCCGCTCGACCTCGAATCCGGCGCCACGATCGCTGACCTTCGTTCGGCCATCGAGGGCCACATCCGAGCCACCGCGACGCTCACCGGCATCTACGAGCGCTGAGGCGCGGCTCAGCCGAGAACGCGAAAGCTCGCGCGGAGTGACGTGCCGCGGTCGCCGTTCGCCACGACGGTGTAGGTCCCCGCGCTGTTCCCGGAGTCGGTCATATAACTGGCGCTGACGGTGCCATCCTGCGACGCGGTGTGCGGCTGTCCGGTGAACTTGCGGCCGCCGGGAACATCGATCTCGAAGGTGACGTTCTCGCCTGCCTTCGCCCCGTTCACGCTGAACTTGAACGTCTCGCCGGCCGGCGCGTCTGTTGGTGTGACCACCAGCTGCGCAGGCGGCGTCGGAGGGATCTGCAGGACCTGGCCCTCGGTAAGCCGATCCGCGTTGGTCAGTTGATTGGCGGCGAGGAGGGCCGCCGTCGAGATTCCGAAGAACTTGGCGATCGAGGTCAGCGTGTCGCCGCGTCTGACCGTATAGGGCATTGTGGGGGGAGCCGTCGTGGTGGTCGGCGCAGCCGTGGTCGACGGCGCCGGGGGCCGTGTGGACTTCGAGCTGCCGGTATCGGACGCGCAGGCGGCGAGAACGACCGCCGCTGCGCCCACGAGCACGCGCCACAGCGGCAAGCGTGCCGCCGCTTTCGCTCCCGCGAACATCTCTGCCAGGGTCGCGCCCACCCCCTTTGTGATCAACGACCGGTGGTCTGGTTATGCCCGCCGCGGCTCTCCGCTAGTCACGGCTGGAGCACGACCTTGCCCGGGATGCTCTGGGTGGACTTGGCCATGAACGCCTCCCGCGCGTCAGCGAGCGGGTACACCGCGCCGACCTGGGGGCGAAGCTGGCCGCTGTCGACGAAGCGAGCGAGCTCGACGAGCTGACCTCGGTTGCCTTCGCGCACGAAATGGACCGTGCGGATGTCCTCGCGGTCGGTTTGCGGAGGCCCGGCCACCGAGACGAGGGCGCCGCCCGGCTTGACGATCGCAGACGACCGGTTGAGCACGTCCCCGCCGATCGTGGCGAAGACGACGTCGACCTGACCGACCGCGTCCTCCCAGCCGTCCTGCTCGAGATCGACGAAGGTGTCAGCGCCCAGTTCCAGCGCCAGCGACCGGGCCTTACTTCGCCCGGTGCCGATGACGTGCGCGCCCGCCCAGTGGGCGAGCTGCACGGCCGTCGTGCCGAGACTGCCACCGGCTCCGTGGATCACCACGCTCTGCCCCGCCTCGAGGTGGCCGTGGTCGAACAGGGCCTGCCAGGACGTGAGCCCGGCTTGGGGGACGGCGGCGGCGTGCACGTGGTCGACCGTCTCGGGCTTCGGCGCGAGATCGCGAGCCTCGATGGCGATGTACTCGGCCGCGGCGCCGTCGCGGTAGCCGTTGATGAGCCCGTAGACCTCGTCGCCGACTTCGACGCCGGCGGTGCCCCAGCCGACGCCGACGACGACGCCGGAGAGCTCGTGAGCCGGGATGAGCGGAGCCCGGTCGTGGCCCAATTGGTCGGTCCAGATCGGCCACGTCAGCTCGGTGGGGGTGAAGCCGGCGGCGTGCACCTTGACGAGCGCGTCGCCGACGGCCGGCACCGGATCCGGTGCGTCCTCATAGACGAGGCCGTCGATGCCCTCGAGACCCTCGGGCTTGTAGATGCGGATCGCCTTCATCGGGGACCCTCCTTCCTACCTGTCACATCGACTCGGTTTCGTTCGTCACTGCTATGACGGGACCCGACGAGGGAATGTGACCGTGGACCAACACGACTGGCTGGCCGAGCGATTCGAAGCGGACCGCACCCACCTGCGGGCGGTCGCGTACCGGATGCTCGGCTCCCTCGCCGAGGCCGACGACGCCGTCCAGGAGACTTGGCTGCGACTCAGCCGTTCCGACACGAGCGGTGTCGAGAACCTGACCGGATGGCTGACGACGGTCGTCGGGCGGGTGTGCCTGGACATACTGCGCTCGCGCCGGTCGCGCCGCGAAGACTCGCTGGATACACACATGCCCGACCCAATCATCAACCGCGAGGACGACGTTGATCCGGAGAACGAAGCGCTCATGGCCGACTCGGTCGGTCTCGCGTTGCTCGTCGTGCTGGAAACGCTCGCCCCCGCCGAGCGGCTCGCGTTCGTGCTGCACGACATGTTCGCCGTGCCTTTCGACGAGATCGCCCCGATGGTCGGACGTTCGCCTACGGCCGCACGGCAGCTCGCGAGTCGGGCCCGTCGCCGGGTGCAGGGCGCGGCCCCGGTTCCCGACACGGATCTGACCCGCCAGCGCGAAATAGTCGACGCGTTCTTCGCCGCCGCTCGCGACGGCGACTTCGACGGGCTCGTCGCGGTGCTCGATCCGGACGTCGTGGTGCGATCCGACGGCGGCGTTCTGCGGCCCGACGCATCGCAGGTGGTTCGCGGCGCCGAGGCCGTAGCCGCGCAGGCGCTCAGGTTCGCCCGACTCTCACCCTTCGTACGACCAGCGATCGTGAACGGAGTCGCGGGGGTCGTCGTGGCTCCGCGTGGACGACCGTTCTCGGTCATGGCCTTCACGGTCAGGGACGGGAAGATCGTCGAGATCGACGCACTCGCCGACCCCGAACGCCTGAGCCAGCTGGACCTCGCGGTCCTGGACGACTGAATCTCTGCGCCGTGCAGACGACGGCGTCAGCTCGATCGGGCACCGCTGACCCTCAGCCGGGTGGCAGCACTTCGAACACCGGATGGCGAGGGGCGATCGACCGGAGCTCGTCGTCGGTGGCGTCGGGTCCCACGCCCTCGAAGAACACTCCGACCTCCCACTTCCACCGCCGGAGGTACGCCCGAAGCACCGGGAGCTTCTCGTCCTCGTCCAGCTCACGTGCCCGAAACTCCTCGACGCGCTTGCCGACGCGCAGCTGCCCCGCGCCCGCGACCCGGATGTTCCGCACCCACTGCGTCACGCCGCGCGGCGCAACCAGATAACGCTTGCCGTCCAGTTCGAGCAGGTTTACGGGAGTCGTTCGCCACTCACCGCTCGTGCGCCCTCGAACCGCGAGCACCCGCGAGCCGGCCACGCTCACACCGTGACGGGTCAGGAACGCGACGACCCGGTTGAACACGTTCCGGGTGAACCAACCAGGCGCCAGATAGCGCGCGGCCACGGCTCCATTCTGCACCGAGGCGCCGTGTCGTCACGTCCTGGTTCGGTAATGCAGGAAGACCATGCCGTTGCCAAAGCGGCGTTCGTCCAGGAGCTCGAGCTCCAGACGGACATTGTCGGGAAGACACCGCTTCCCGCCTCCCACCACGATCGGCGTGATGAACAGGTGACACTCGTCGACCAATCCGGCCTTGAACGCGTGCGCTGCAAGCTCTGGACCGCCCACGGTGATGTCTCGCCCCGCCGACGCCTTGATCTGCCGGACTGCGTCGGGGTCAAAGTCTCGCTCGATCCGCGTCTTGGCGGTGGACACGGTCTCCAACGTCTTGGAGTACACGATCTTGTCGGCCGCCTGCCATGTCCCCGCGAAGTCGTGCATGACCGGCGACTGGTCGGCGAGGCTGGGATCGGTCTCCCAGCCGGCCATCGTCTCGTACATACGGCGCCCGTAGAGGTAGGTGCCGATTGGCCGCTCGAGCTCGTTGATGAAGGTGTGCACTTCTTCGTCCGGCACAGCCCAGTCGAAGTTGCCGTCTTGGTCGGCGATGTAGCCGTCGAGCGACGTGATCGCCGAGTAGATCAGCTTGGCCATGATAACGCACCCGACACGGCTCCGAAGCTAGGAGAAACGCTGGCCGGCCCAGGACCTCGGGATGCTCACCCCCACGCCGTGTCGGCTTACGGTTTCCTTCGTTCTGTGGACGAGCCGTCGCCCGTTCCTTCCGTCGCGGCGCGACGGCGACCCGATGTCCGTCCATTCGAGGCGCTGCGCGTCACCGATCGAGCGCCGTCACCGCGGGGGACGAACCACAGGTCCGAGTCGTCGGAATAGCTGATCGTCACTTCCTCACCGGGTCTGATGTCGCGTAGGGCGCGGAACACGACCACGTCCGCAGCGAGCTGCAGCTCGAACTCGGCATTTGGGTCAAACGAGTGGTTGTACAAACTCCCCAGCCCAAGCGCAATCGCGGCGGCTCCTCGGTCTCGTTCGTAGAGATAGGGCTTGAGCACGGTCTTCTGGACGAGGCGCCGATCTCTCGCCGGGATCCTGAGGATCGGGCAGCGCTCCACCACTTCTCCCCTGCGGATCGGCCGGCCGGCGAAGACGCCACGACCATGACGCGGTGAGGGTGCCGCGTACACCGATGCATCACCGGGCGGCGGTGTGCTCGTCCGAGCAGTCATCGCCCTACCTCTCTCCGCATTGCGTCGAGCGTACGCGTGTGGCAGGTGGGCGAGAAGATGGAGTCGAGACGACCGACTGAGCGACTCGGTCACTTGGCCGCGAGGAGCTCGTCGATCCGTTGGTTGAGGCGCTGTTGGTCGGCCACCTTGACGTAGAGGTCGTTCGGACGACTCGAGGGCGTCTCCCAGGACAACCCACCCTGGGCGTTGATGACCGCTGCGCCGCCTTGCCCCTCCTCGGAGAAGACACCCTGAAGATCGCCGATCGCGTACAGCAGCGTCGGCGCGTCCCAGTTCCCGTCTGCGGGTGGCCCGCACGCGAAGAGCACCTCGTACACGATGCGCATGGGGTGCTTGAGCCCAGTCGTGGTGCACAGCGTTCGTCCGACCTTGGTCTGGACCCCGCCGAGCCCGTCGACCCAGGCAATCGATGTGGGCCATCCCTCGCCACCTATCACTGCGGTTGCTGCATCGGGGTCGATCTTCTGGTTCGTGAACGCGGGACCACCGCCGGGGAAGATCCCGTCCATCTGTACGAGCCTCTTCACTTTCTTCGTCACCAAGGCGCGCCCGTCGAGCGAGCTGCCCTGACCTCGCTTCGAGGCCAGCAAGCCGGCCAGATTCGTGTAGCCGCCGATCGAGACGATCGTGACGCTGCGATCGGGTTGTCTCGCAAGCAGACGGCGGTAGAGGGCAACGGCGCTCGGCACGTCCCGGTAGTTACGGACCGAGTTCGGGAGCCGCTTGACCAGCTCGTCGGTGTAGCCGTGTTCAAAGGTGTCCGCATTGCTCCCGGCAACGGCGCCGAGAGGGACGTCGGGATGTCCATAGGCGGTGTTGATGGCATCGACCGCTGCGACCGCCACGGCGTTGGGAACATTGGACACGACGCCCAGGAGCCGCATCTTGCCCTGCTTCTGCAGGACGTTGGCGAGTCCGATGGTGCTGGCGTCGTCCCACCAGCGCGAGAGGTCGGTGTCGATGATCACGCGCGGCCCGCCCCTGGCCTCTTTGGTCGCCGCGCTTTGTCGAAGTGATGCGGCCGAACCGGGAGCAGCCGCAGCGACCGCGGCGGTGGCAATCACGATCGCCACGCCGATCATCGATCCACGTCGTCGTCGACCCCGTTCGATGGTCCGCACCCCCCTGTCCGAGCCTTCGCCTCGAATCGCCATCGTCTCATCGCCGGCACAACCGGCGCGCTGCCGATGCCCGGTGACACCGTGCCATCGGCCCCGGTTTGGCGTTTGACATGAACGTTCAGAATGTTCTAAACATACGGCAAGATGAGTACGTCCGGACCGCTCGACCAGGCCAGAGCCGTTTTCGTCGACGGGATGGGCGCCGCCTCGGCGACATCGGGGGTCCTGTCCCAGCTCCAGGGTCGGATCTTCGCTCTCCTTTATCTTCAGGACCACCCGCTCTCGCTCGATGAGATCGCCGAGGGTCTCCAGCAGTCCAAGAGCAACGTCTCCACCAACATCCGGGGGCTCGTCGAATGGCATCTGGCTCGGCGCGTCGCCGTCCCGAACTCCCGAAAGGACCACTACGAAGCCGTCGCCGACCTGTGGCGCGTGACCCAAGAGATCATGGAACGGCGGTTCCGCTGGAACATCCGCCAGGTGATCGCCGCGTGCGACGAGACGCGGCGCACGGCCGGAACCGAACGGCCGCGGCCCCGCGCCGCGGGGTCGGAGCGGGACTTCATCGAGCACCGTCTGGAGGCGTTGCGCTCCTTCGCGGTGGCCGTCGACGCGGGCATCGAAGCGTTCTCACGTGGAGAGCCGATGGCGCCCCCTGCAATGCCGGCTATTCCCATCCGGTCGGGACGCAGACGATGACCGGACTACCTATCGCGCTCGACGAGGTCCTCCCCGACTACGACTTCCGCAGCCGACATGGCCGAACAGTCGCGGCCGAACCGGAAGCGCTCTGGTGGGCGGTCGAGCGCTACCGCCTGGACCGGGATGGTTCGCTTCTGATGCGCTCGTTGTTCCGGCTGCGCGGCCTCGCTGTCCCTCGGGGCACTCTCCGCGACGCGCTCGACGGGTCGCGGTTCACCCTCGTCGCCGAACGGCCCGGCGAGGAGATCGTGGCTGCGACCACGGGCCGGTTCTGGGCCATCAGGGAGCGCGCCAACATGGAAGCGCCGGACGACCTCGATGCCTTTCTGGCGTTCGATCGCCCCGGCTGGGCGAAGGCCGCCGTGTGCATCCGCGTCGAGCCGCGGGATGACGGGGCGACGAACCTCGTGACGGAAACGCGCGTGCAATGTGTCGACCACGGTGCCCGACGCCGCTTCGCCGTCTACTGGATGCTCATCAACGTCTTCAGCGGATGGATCCGCCGGGACATGCTCGAGGGGATCGCGTCACTCGCCGCCCACGCGCCCCAGCGCGAGGAGCTGATGCAGTGAACGCGGCCCTGCTCCTAGCGGGCGCCCTTCTCTTCGTCGCCGCGGCCGTGCACGGGCTCGGTGGAGAATTGCTCGTGGTGCGAAGGCTCTCCGCTCGCGCCCTGCCTTCGAGTCCGTTCGGCGGACCCTCCATGACCAAGACGATGATCGGTGTCACCTGGCACCTGACCACCATCGCGTTCGTCGAACTGGGGATACTCGAGATCTACGCGGGGGTCGTGTCGGGTGGTGCCAGCCGAGGAGTCGAGCTGCTCGCGGCCGGTACAGCCACGGCGTTCGCGGTGCTGGCCATCGGGGCCGGCCTCCGCCACGGCCCCGCCGCGTTGCTTCGACATGCAGGTCCACTCGTGCTGGCAATCGTCGCGGGGCTCACATGGTGGGGAACGGTCTGACGATGCACACGACAGTGTCGACTGCCCGGGACGGATCGGATCCTTCGGTACGCCGCGGTGGTCTTTGCGGTCGCGTTGATCGTGCACGGCGCCGATCACCTGCGCCGGGGCATCGATGTCCTCGCCACGGCGGTGTTCTGGGCCGGGACCGTCCAGCTCATAGGCGCGGTCGTGACGCTGGTGCTCGTGTTCACGAGGAATCGGTGGGCACCGGTGGCAGCGGTCATCATCGGTTTCTCCAGCACCTTCGGGTTCACGGTCGTCCACTTGCTCCCGGACTGGGGCGTCTTCAGTGACGCCTTCCCGGGCGCGCACGCGCATGCCGACGTCACGACGTTCTCGTGGGCCGCTGCGCTGTTCGAGATCGTGGCGGATCTCGCGATCGGCCTTGCGGGTGTGCACGTGCTCCGCACCCGCCGCGACGCCGTTCGACCGGAGCCGGAGCCCGCGACCTAAGAGCAGCCCGCGCTCTCGGTTGAGGAAGTGAGGATCTGCACGGCGGTCATTTGGCGTAGGCGGCGGCCTGCTTCCGGACGAGATCGACCAGGTTCCCGAGCGCGATATTGACGTCGGCGAGGTGGAGCCCCCACGCGGGCCCGAGGGGGTACTGGAAACGCAACCGCTGGTCGGTCGACCCGCCGACGTCGGTGACCTGCAGCCACGTCGCGCCGTTCGCCGATTCGCACTTCGCGGTGTAGAGGTTCGGGTATCGGACCCAGGGTGTCGCAGCCGACGGCAACTGGCCGACTACGCCGCCGATTGGACCCGGGATCGGCGTCGTGCGCCGGTAGGCATCGAGCGCGCCATTGCCTCCACCGGGCGCGGCAGGATTGACGCACAACACGTCAAGGCCGGCGCCCTCGCCCGTGCGCGCGCTCACGCCCCCGCCCACGCGTCCGAACAAGCTGTTCGGGGGCGGCGGCTGGTCGAAGGTGGAATACGCCACGACGCAGCCGGTCTGCTCGCGACGGTGACAGGCGCGGATGTTCTGGAAGTCGCCGCCCGAGTCGCGACCAGCCGCAACCGTGACGTTGCCTCCGAGGAGCAGAGCGGACACCAGCCGGCGCCGCAGCTTCGGGTTCGGGTCGATCTCGGAGCTCAGCAGCTGCGTGAGCATCCCGGCGCCTTGCGAGTGGCCGATGAACACGACGCCGCGGCCCTTGTTGTCGTGGGCGAGATAGTCACGCCAGGCGGACAGCACCCCCTGGTACGCCGTGGCTCGTGCCTCCGCGGCTTGCTCGCCGGCGGAGCTGGTCGCCACCACCGTGAGCTGCGGATAGACCGGCGCGAAGACCCGGCACGTTTGCGAGAAGCGCGACGCCTGATACTCCGCCACCGCCGTCAGCTCCGGGTCCACATTGAGGTTGGCGTTGACCGTGGGCTGCGCACTCACCGACGGATAGACATAGAAGCAGTCGACCGGTGGTCGTTTGGCCGGGTCGGCGCGCACGACCTTTTGCGTCCCGTCGGGCTGGACGACGGTGGTCGTCAGGTCGTTCTCGCACGGGTTGTTCGCCAGCCCCGGCCGGCACAGCCACACGGTCGAGGACGACTGTTGGGCGGGGGCCGCCGCCGTCGTACCGGCCGGACCGAGGGCTGTCGCCAGCAATGCGGCGGCAACCGCGACGGCGGTTACCCGACCGTCACGGGCACGCATTGCAGAGCGCGCTCGCCGACGAGAGTCGGGCCCGGATCACGACGCGACCCCGTGGTGCGTGTCACCGAGCTTGCGCGCGGGACCAGCCGCGGCCGGCATCGTCACCCAAAACGTCGAGCCGAGGCCAGGTTCGCTCACAACCGCGAGCTCTCCACCCTGCATCTCGGTGAATCGCTTGGCGATTGTCAGGCCGATGCCGGTTCCGCGCTGCGACCCCTTGTTGGACGGCGACTGGTAGAAGGGATCGAAGATCAGTTCCTGCTCCTCGCGCGGGATGCCACGGCCTTCATCGGAGATCGACATGTCCACGGCGCCGTCCGCCAGGGTGGCGCTGACGATGATCCGACGTCCCGGCGGCGAGAACTTGGCCGCGTTCGTGAGGAGGTTCGTCAGCACGTCACCGAATGCTGCGACGTCGGCAAGGATCGTCAGACCGTCAGGCATGTCGACGTAGACGCGGTGATCGGCGAGTACGGGTCCGAGGTCATCGAGTGTTCGTTCGACGGTTTCGGACACCAGGATCGGCTGCGGCGTCATCGTGACGCGCTGGGCATCCAGACCCGAGAAGTCGAGTAGCTGGCGGACGAGGCGGCTGAGCTCGTCCGCGTTCAAGGACGCGCGGTCCAGCAAGTCGCGACGCCGTGCTTCGGGGAGCTCCCCCCAATGGAGCCGCACGGTGTCGACGAACCTCCTCGCGGCGGTCAGCGGCTTGCCCAGCTCGTGCGACACGAGCGCGAGGAGCTCGCTCTTCTGCTGGTCCGCTTCCGCGAGCTTGTGGTCCGCCTCCGCGAGCTTCTGGTCAGCTTCCGCGAGCTTGGCCGCCACCGCGTATGCCGACGCATTCGCCCACTCCTTGAGCAGCTCGCGCTGCCGGCGGCGGTAACGGCGGAGGTACAGCGCCGCGCCGACGGCGACACCGAGCCCGAGCGCGAGGGCCAGCGCCGCCACCAGCGTCCTCGGCTCGGTGAGGGTCGCGCCGAACGACCCGTCGTCAGCTTCGCCACTGCGCCGCGTCGAGCCGCCTCCACCAACGGTCGTGCCTGGCGCCTCGGCCCCGGGGGGTCGGGTCGTCGCCGGCGGAAGCCCCAGATCCGGGGGGCTCGACGGCGGCGGCGTCTGCGCGTGCGCGGTCGGAATCAGCACACCGGCGGCGACAAGGCCCGCACCAATCGCGACGAGGACGGACCGGGCCCGGGTCATTACCGCACCGTCCGCCTCGGTGTCGTCGTGGTCAATCGATTCCCATCCGACTGTCGCCCGGCGCGCCGGGCCGGTCCGGCGCGCGCACACCCCCGGAAGGGGTGAGTGACACCCCATTGTGTGACCACGCACGGGCCGAGAACATGGCCCGACCTGGCCCTTTCGACCCTTCGGGAGGCTAGTCCGTTCGGGCTAGGCGAGCCCACAGAACGGATGCCATCGACCGAGCGAGCCGCTGGATACGAGCGAAGCATGATCGAGAACCGCGCAGCGGTCATGCAATCGTTTCTAACAGGGACGTCATACTGTTGCCCGTGACGCCCAGCATCGAGGAGCTATTCGGTCCCGCGCAAAACCCGAGGGTCGTGGTGGTCGGTGCCGGCTTCGGCGGCATCGCGGCGGGCGTGAAGATGAAGCAAGCCGACCTCCACACGTTCACGATCTACGAGTCCTCGCTCGGGATCGGCGGCACGTGGTGGGACAACACCTACCCCGGCGCCGAGGTCGACGTGGGCTCGCACCTCTACTGCTTCTCGTTCAAGCCCCACGACTGGACCCGCACGCACGCCACGCAGCCCGAGCTGCAGAAGTACCTCGAGGAGACGGTCGACGAGTTCGGCCTGCGGCCGCACCTGCAACTCGGCGTCACCGTGGAGTCCGCCGCGTGGCACGAGGACCGCCACGTCTGGACGGTTCAGCTCGACGACGGGACCGTCGACGGGTGCCACGCGCTCGTGAGCGCAGTCGGCTTCCTCAACATGCCGCGCTATCCCAACTGGCCCGGGCTCGACGACTTCGAGGGACCCAAATTCCACACCGCCCGCTGGCAGCACGAGCACGACCTGACCGGAAAGGTCGTGGCTGTGGTCGGCACGGGGTCATCGGCCACCCAGGTCGCGCCGGCCATCCAGCCGATCGTGAAGAAGCTCTACGTGTTCCAACGCGAGCCGGGGTGGATCGTGCCCAAGGGCGAGCGCGACTTCACCGACGAGGAGCGGGCGGCGCTCGCCAAGCCGTGGCGGCGCACGTGGGAGCGCTGGCGGCAGCGGTACATGGTGGAGAAGAACCTCTGGTTCGGGCGCGTCTTCCGGCCCGGCACCAAGATCAACGAGGCCCGCAGTTCTGCCTCGAGTACATCGCCCGCAAGTTCGCCGACCGCCCCGACCTGCGTGCGGCCGTCACGCCGACGTACCCGTATCCCGGCAAGCGGCCGGTCATCGCCAGCACCTTCTATTCGGCGCTCAGGAAGGAGAACGTGGAGCTGGTCCCCCGGGCCGTGGCCTCGGCGACCCGCACCGGGATCGTCGACGCCGACGGGGTGGAGCGACCCGTCGACGTCATCGTCATGGCGACCGGCTTCCAGCCGGCGAACTACCTTGCCCGCCTGCGCGTCGTGGGCCGCGGTGGCCGGACCCTGCAGGAGCGGTGGGCGGGCGAGCCGCGGGCGTACCTCGGCATCACGGTGCCGGAGTTCCCGAACTTCTTCATGCTCTACGGGCCCGGCACCAACGCCGGCGAGCTCGTGATCATGCTCGAGAGCCAGGCGGAGTACGCCGTGCGGGCCATGAAGCGCATGATCCGCGAGCGCGTCACCGCCGTCGAGGTCAAGCCGGGCTTCGAGGCGCGGTGGTACCGCTGGCTCCAGTCCCGGATGGAGGGCACGTCCTGGACCATGAGCAACAACTACTTCAAGTCACCCACGGGGAAGATCGTGACCCAGTGGCCCTACGGCAACTTGCACTACCGCGTGGCGACGAAGGTCCTGGGCCGCGTTTCGGAGACCACCCGCCGGCGCGGTGAGTGAACCACGGCGAAGGCGAGGCACATTCCGTGGATGACGTCGAAGCCATCAAGCAACTCAAGGCGCGGTACTTCCGCACGATGGACACCAAGGACTGGGACGCGATGCGCCACGTGTTCGCCGACGACGTGGTGATGGACACGACGGAGTCTGGCGGCAACGTGATTGCCGGCGCCGACGAATGCATGGCGTTCCTCCGACACGTGATCGGCGATGCGATCACGGTGCATCACGGACACACTCCGGAGATCGAGCTGACGACGCCGACGACGGCAACCGGCATCTGGGCCATGGAGGACATGCTCCGCTGGCCCGACGGCCGCGAGCTGCATGGCTACGGGCACTACGAGGAGACGTACGAGAAGGCCGACGGCGTTTGGCGCATCAAGACCCTGAAGCTGACCCGCCTCCGCGTGGACCTCACCGACGCCGTCAATCACGGATGAGCCGCCCCACCGGGACGGTGGTGGTTGCGTCCACGAGGAGCTCGGCCAGCTCGTGCGGCCGGCTGAGGAACGGCGCGAGCTCTGGGACCGTCTCGCGCACTGGGTCTACGCCATGCGGTAGCGCAGCGGCAGATGCTTGATGCTTCCGTTGACGATCGAGCTCAGGCGCTGCACCGGCCCCGACACCTCGAACGACTCCAGACGCGCGAGCAATTCGCGGAAGATGACCTCGATCTCGACGCGCGCCAGCTGGGCACCCATGCAGAAGTGCTCGCCGAAGCCGAAGGCGAGGTGGGGGTTCGGGCGGCGATCGACGCGGAACGCGAACGGGTCGTCGAACACCTCCTCGTCGCGGTTCGCCGACGCGAAGTACAGCGCCACTTGTTCGCCGGCACGGATCTCGACTCCGTGCACCTCGCAGTCCTCGGTGGCGGTCCGCGTGAAGTGGCTGATCGGGGTGACCCAGCGCAGGATCTCTTCGACGGCGTCGGACAAGAGCTCCGGGCGGTCGCGCAGCTTCTCCCACTCGCCGTGGTGTTCGCTGAAGGCGAGCAGTCCTCCGCTGATCGCGTTGCGCGTGGTCTCGTTGCCCGCCTCGACCAGGAGCTCGCAGTACGAGACGAGCTGCTCCAAGGTGAGCGGTGTTCCCTCGACCTCGCCGTCTATCAGCTCGCTCACCAGATCGTCGCGCAGGTGGCGGCGGCGCTGCTCGATCAGGCGCTGGAAGTAGACGTGCACCTCGCCGCGCGCGCGCTTGATGGTCTGGCCCGGCGTCTCGCCGGGGCGCCGGTACTCCGGGTCTTCCTTGCCGATCACCTCGTTGGTCCAGCGGAACAACAGCTCCCAGTCGTCGCGCGGCGCGCCGAGGATGGCAGCGATGACGGCGAGCGGGAACGGCGCAGCGATGCGCTCGACGAAGTCGAGCTCACCGGACGCGCCCGAGGGAGCCGCGGCCTCGAGGATCTCGCGCGCGATGCGTTCGATGTCGGTGCGCCGCGCCCGCACGGCACGCGGCGTGAAGCGCACGTTCGCGACGCGTCGCACGGGGCCGTGCCGCGGCGGATCGAGCAGGACGACCATCTCCGATGGCGGCATCACCGCTGCATCGGCACGGCGCAGCGTGATCCCCTGCGCGCTCGAGAAGCGCAGCGGCTGCTTCGAGATCTCCATGATGTCGGCGTGCTTCGTGATCGCCCAGAACGGCTCGTAGCCCGGCGGCGTGAAGTACGCCACCGGCGCCTCGGCCCGCAGCCGCGTCCACACCTCGTGGGGATAGCCGTCGCGCGCGTAACGCGCGGGATCGATGAGGTCGAGCGAATCGACGCCGGCCGTCATCGAATGCGGGGCTCCCTCGGCAGGCCGAGCACACGATCGCCGATGATGTTGCGCTGGATCTCGTTCGTGCCGCCCATGATCGAGTTGGCGCGCGTCGCTAGCAGCTCGCGACCCCACCGTCCCCGATCGACGGCGCGCTCGTCGCCGGGCATCAGGAGCGCCTCGGGCCCGAGCACCGCCACGGCCGTCTCGTTCAGCCGCTCGCTCATGCCCGCCCAGAACAGCTTCACGAGGCTCGACTCGGGACCGATCTCGTCGCCGCGAGCGAGACGCGTGAGCGTGCGCGCATTGTGCAGGCGGAAGATCTCGACCTCGATCCATGTCTGCGCGAGCAGCTGGCGGGCGAGCGGATCGCCGAACCGCCCGCGGCGCGCACAGGCCTTCGCCAGGAGATCCATTGCTCTCGTGCCGCACCTGCTCCTTCCACACGAACGATGCGCCGCGCTCGTTGGCGAGCGTCGTGTTGGCGACGCGCCAACCCTCGTTCTCGGGGCCGAAGAGGTTTTCGACCGGTACTTCCACCGCGTCGAGGAAGACCTCGTTGAACTCGCTCTCACCGGTGAGCTGCCGCAGCGGGCGGACCTCCACACCCTTCGCCATCATCGGGATCGCGAGCATCGAGATACCCTTGTGCGCGGCCTCCTTCGGGTCCGTCCGCACGAGAGCGATGCCCCAGTCCGCAAAGCGCGCGTACGACGACCAACACCTTCTGCCCGGTTACGAAATAGACGTCGCCGCGCTTCTCCGCCCGTGTCGAGAGGCCGGCGAGGTCGCTCCCGGCATCGGGCTCGCTGAACAGCTGGCACCAGACGTCGTCGCCCGCCAGGATCCTCGGCATCCACCGCCGCCGCTGCGCCTCGGTGCCGTGCGCCATCAACGTGGGCCCGACGAGGGTCACACCGGCGCGACCGAGGATCGGCGGCGCGTCGGCGCGCGCGAGCTCCTGGTTGTAGATGGCGACCTGCGTCGGCGACGCGCCCCGCCCGCCGTATTCAACGGGCCAGTGGATGCCGACCCATCGTCCGGAGTGGAGCGTCCGCTGCCACTCCCGGAGCAGTTCGGCGTCCTCGAACGTCGCCGCGACATCGACGTCGGGCGGCGTGTGCTCCCGCAGCCAGGAGCGCAGCTCCTCGCGGAACTGCACGGGTGCCGTCACGGCCGTCCCGCCGACCAGGAGACGGTCTTGAGCTGGGTGAACTCGAGCATGCCGTAATCGCCGAACTCTCGACCGATGCCTGACTGCTTGTAGCCGCCGAAGGGGCCCCACGGGCTGGGCCCGCCGCCGCCCCCGTTGATCGTGACGGTCCCCGCCCGCACCTGCTTGGCGAGTTCGTACGCCCGAGTCGGCTGTGGGTGCCAGATCGACGCCGCGAGCCCGTAGCGCGTGTCGTTCGCGATGGCCACGGCTTCGTCTTCACCGTCGAACGGGATCACGACACCCACCGGCCCGAAGATCTCCTCCTGCGCGACCCTCATCGAGTTGTCCACGTCCACGAACAGCGTGGGCTCGACGAAGAAGCCCCGGGACAGGTGAGCGGGTCGGCCACCACCACACGCGAGGCGCGCGCCCTCGGCCGTGCCGTTGGCGACGTACCGCTCGACGCGCTCGCGCTGCGCTTCACGGATCAGCGGTCCCATCGTCACGGTCGGCTCTGCCGGGTCGCCGACTTCGACCTTCGCGAGCGCCGCCTCGAGCCCCTCGACGACCTCGTCGTACACGCTGCGTTCGGCGAGGATGCGCGTGGGCAACGCGCATCCCTGACCGGCGTGGATGGTGAATGCGTAGGCCGCGGCCGCCGCGAACCTGCGGACATCCGAACCGGCGAACACGATGTTGGGCGACTTGCCGCCCAGCTCGAGCAGGACCTTCTTCAGGCCGCCAGCGGCTTGCTTCATGATCTGCTTCCCGACGACGTCGGAGCCAGTGAAGCTCACCATGTCGACCTCGGGATGCGTCGTGAGCCGTTCGCTCTCGGGCACGCCGCCGGTGACGACGTTCAGCACACCGGGTGGCAGCTCGGCGGCGTCGGCGATCTCCCCGAGCACCAACGCCTCGAGGGGCGTGTACGGCGACGGCTTGAGCACCACCGAATTGCCGACCGCCAGGGCGGGCACCACCTTGGCCAGGTTCAGATACATCGGGTAGTTGAACGCGGTGATCGCGGCGACGACGCCCACCGGCTCCTTCCGGATTACGCCCTGGCCGAGCCCCCTCGCAGTGAGTTGTGGAGGCAGCGGATCCTCGTACGGAAACGTCGCGGCCCGCTCCGCGAACCAGAACGCGTATCGAAGCGGCGTGTCGAACTGGAAAGCCTCGGCGATCGAGCGCGCCGCGCCCGCCTCGGCGATGATCATGTCGACGAGCTCGCCGCGCCGGTCGGCGATGGTCTGGGTAAACCGCAGCAAGGTATCGGAGCGCTCGCGCGCCGACATCCGCGGCCACGGCCCGTCCTCGAATGCGCGACGCGCCGCAGCAACCGCGCGATCGACGTCCTCCATCGATGCCTGCGGAACCTTCGTGATGACTTCCTCGCTGGCTGGGTTGATGACCTCGAGCTCCTCGTCGCTCGACGCGTTGACCCACTCGCCGTCGATGTAGAGGCCATGGCTCTCGAGCGTGGTGGCCACGTCGCTTCCTTCCGATCAGGCGATGGGTGTGAACTCGAGGTGCAGGTTCTCGAGGCCGCGGAGCAGGTAGATGGGCGAGTACTCGTAGCGGCGCGCGCCGGCGGGGCCGTGCGCCGTCTCCGAGATCCTGATGTCCGCCATGCGGTCCAGGAGACGTTCGGTGCTGACACGGGCCTCGGCCCGGGCGAGGGGCGCGCCGGCGCAGGTGTGGATGCCGAAACCGAACCCGAGGTGGTAGCGGCCGTTCGAGCGGTCGAGGCGGAGCTCGCCGGGGTCGTCGAACTGACGCGGATCATGATTCGCGGCGCCGTTGAGCACCATCACGGTGGTGCCGGCGGGGAGATGGACGCCGCCGACCGTCGTGGGGACGCGCGCCAATCGGAACTGCGCGTGGAGCGGCGTCTCGAGCCGGAGGGTCTCCTCGACGAAGTCCGGGATGCGGTCGCGCTGGTCGCGCAGGAGCTGCTGGAGCTCGGGGCGTTCACCGATCAGCCGGAGCATCGTGCCGAGGAGGCGGGCTGTGGTCTCCTGCCCCGCGGCGAAGAGGTTCGCGGCGATCAGCATGACGTCCTCGACCTCCGGCAACGAGCCGTCGGGGAAGGGCGCGGTGGCAAGACTCGTCATGACGTCGTCGCGCGGTTCGCGCCGCCGGTGCTCGATGTAGGTGGTGAACCGGCCGTAGAGGAACTCCAACGGCTTGTGCGCGGGCGGCCCCCCGCCGCTCGCAGGGCGCTGGTCACCTTGCAGCTCTGCGCGAAACGTCTCGTGGTCCTCTTCGGGCACGCCGAGCAGGTCGGCGATGACGAGCAGCGTGTAGGGGCTTGCGTACTCGTGGATGAACTCGCACTCTCCGCGGGCGAGGAACTCGTCGATCTGGCGATCGGCGAGCCGCCACATGAACTCCTCGTTCTCTTTGAGGCGCTTCGGCGTGATCAGTCGCATCAGCAGCCCGCGGTGGGCGGTGTGCTTCGGCGGGTCGAACGAGGGCAGCTGGTCGCTGAACGCCAGGTGGTGGCGGTACTGCTCGATGATCTCGCTGATGTCGTTGCCCTCGAGCGGAACCGGCCACTCGGCGAACGGCCCGGCGACCGTGTTGCAGCTCGAGAAGGTCTCGGGATCGTTGTACACGGCCATCGCTTCTTCGAATCCGGTGACCATGACGACTCCGTGATGGGGCTCGCGCCACACCGGGCCGTGCTCGCGGAGGTACTCGAAGTACGGGTACGGGTCCTGGTAGAGGGGCCGGGCGCGGAAGAAGTCGATCGAGTCGAAGTTGAGAGTGCTCACAGATCCTCCAATCCGAGGGTCAGCGGCCCAGCAATCCCCGCTCGATGATGTGAGCTGCCGCCTCGACCTCGGCCGCCGGTCGTTGCCGTGCGCCGAACACACCGAACAGCGCCACCATGACGACTGCCTCTACGTCGACGTCGCCGAAGCCGCGCGGCTGGAGGTAGCGCGCCATTCGCCTTCGGCCCCAATCGAGTGGCGGGGCGGACTCGGCCCGGAGGGCGGGGTCTTGGAGCGCGGCGTCGACCCAGACGCGCAGCATGGCCGCCTCGGTGGCGTGGGCGGCGTTGTAGCGGCGGAGCCACCGGCGGAGCGCTCCCCTCTCCGCCGACCCGTCGTGCGCGAAGAGGTCGGGGATCTCGAGGACTGTTGCGCCAATGGCGCGCATGGCGCGCGCAGTGAGGATGCGCGCGAGCTCATCCTTGTTCCGGAAGTAGCGATAGAAGGCGCCGTGAGAAACGCCCGCGGCGGCGGCGAGATCGTCGACGCGGGTGTTGTGGTAGCCGCGAGTCACGAACACGTCGCGTCCCGATGCCAGCACGGCCTCGAACGCGCGGTTCCCCGAAGCACTCGGCTCGAGCGCTGCGTCGCCTTGCAGCAGTTCCAGCATGGCAGGGTCGAAGCGGAGCGCGGGCGGTAGCAAACCGTCGGGTGGATGCACGTTCACGTCGGTGTGCAGACCGAACAACGTGCGATGCAGCACATCGGTGACGGCGCCCTCGACGCGCTCGCTCGGATACGCGACGGGCTCGACGGAGCGCAGGATGCCCGCAACGTCGAGCGTGTGGTTCAGGCACTCCAGGAGCAGCCTGATGACCGGGTCGAGCTGCCGCGGAGGCAGCGTCGTCGTCGCTACCCTGGAATGGATCCTCGCGATGGTCTCCTCGCCCGTGCGCGCGGCGACGGCCGCAAGGGCGTCGTCGTTCGCCAGTGCATTGAAGACCGGCTCGTAGCGCGCGTGGATCTCCGCGTAGCGAGTCACCCAGGCCCGGAGCGCGGTCCACCCAGAGGGTGCGGGGGTGAGCGGGTCGAGCGTCTCGGTCGACGCACTCAGCTGGCGGGCGACCTGTCCGGCGAGGTGGCCGAACACGTCCTCCTTGCTGGCGAAGTACTGGTAGAAGGAGACTCGCGAGCATCGAGCGAGCTTCGTGATGCGGTCGATGCTGCAGCCGTGGTACCCGTCCTCGCCGAAGGCGCGCAGGGCCGCGTCGAGGATGCGCTGCTGCGTCCGCTGCCCCCGGGCCCCGACCCGCGGGTTGTCCGAGAACGGAGCGCGGCGAACCACCGCGACGGCGCCGTCCGAGCGCCGGTCTCGCTGGTCGTCCGCCATGGGAACTCCCTCAACGGGTTGCCGCGCAGTGGTCGCAATGACACTACCGTTAGTACGTACCCCAGGTCGATGACGAGGCCCGAGCGCCATAGCCCGCCCCGTGCTACGGTCCGCTGACACGACTGTTAGCTCACGGTGGCCCCGCTCGGAGCGGCGAGGAAGGGATGAACCATGGAGTGTCGGCCATTCGGACGGACGGGGCTCGAGGTCTCGGCCATCGGCTTCGGCTGCTGGGAAATCGGCGGCGGCTACGGGCAGGTCGAGGAGGCGGAATTCGCCCGCGCCGTGGGGCGAGCGCTCGACCTCGGCATCAACTGCTTCGACACCGCCGAGGGCTACGGCATGGGCGCGTCCGAGCGCGCGCTCGGGCAGGCGCTCGGCGGGCGCCGCGAAGAGGCGGTCGTCGTCACCAAGTTCGGCATGAACTATCGGGACAAGCCGAACCTCCGCGACAGCAGCCGCGAGCGCGTCATGGCCTCGATCGACAAGAGCCTCAAGAACCTCGGCACCGACTGGGTCGACGTCTACCTCGTGCACTGGCCCGACCGCCTGACACCATTCGAAGAGACGATGCAGGCGCTCGAGGACGTCGTCCGCGACGGCAAGGCCCGCTTCGTCGGCGTCTCCAATTTCAAGCGCGAAGAGATCGAGGCGTGCATGCGGGTGCGGCGGGTCGACGTCGCCCAGTACGGGTGGAACATGTTCGATCGGCGCATGGAGCGCGAGATCTTCCCGTACTGCCAGGAGCACGGCGTCGGCGTCATGGCATACGGATCGCTCGCCTTCGGATTGCTGACGGGCACCTTCACCGCGGACATGGACTTCGGCTCCGAGGACTGGCGTGCTCGGCAGGGAAGGATGGGCTCGATCAGGCTCTTCGACGCGCTGTTCGGCCCGGAGTTCTTTCCACGGAACGTCCAAGCGGTGGATGAGCTGAAGGGAATCGCCGCCGGCCACGGAAAGAGCCTCCCGCAGGTCGCGCTCCGCTGGGCGATCTCGCACCCAGCCGTCAGCACTTCGCTCGTCGGCTGCCGCACGGTCGCCGAGGTAGAGGACAACGTCGGCGCCATCGGCTGGTCGATTGCCGAAGCTGACCTCGCCGAGATCGATGCGATCTTCGAGCGTCACGACGTCAACCCGGTGCCGGACTACTGGATCGAGGACGAGTGACCTTGGTCGAGAGGCGTTGACGATGGGTCCGGAGCTGTCGGGAAAGGTCGCGATCGTCACCGGCGGCGCCGGCGGCCTGGGCCGCGCGACCGTCGAGCTCTTCGTGGACGAAGGTGCCAACGTCGTGGTCGCGGACGTGGATGCCGAGCGGGGCAAAGAACTGGTGGCCGAGCTCGGCGCGGCGGCCGCGTTCAAGCAGACCGACGTCGCCGACGCGGACGAGGTCCAGGAGCTCGTCGACTTTGCCGTCGAGCAGTTCGGCGGCCTTCACGTCATGTGCAACAACGCCGGGATCTCGGGCCCACACCGCCGCTTCCTCGATGACGAGATGAACGACTTCGAAGCCCAGATGCGCGTGAACGTGTTCGGCGTCATGGTGGGCTGCCAACGCGCCGCCCGTCACATGGCGAAGAACGGCGGCGGATCGATCGTCAACACCACCTCGATCGGCGGGATCAACGCCGGCGGCGGCCTGATGACCTACCGCGCCACGAAAGCGGCGGTCGTCCACCTGACCAAGTGCATCGCCATCGACCTCGCCGAGCACGGCATCCGGGTGAACTGCGTGGCGCCGGCCCACATCCCGACCAACATCAATGCTTCCTTCGACCAGGCTCGGATCGTGCGCCGCATGCAACCGCTGCAGCGCGTCGGGTCGCCGCGAGACGTGGCGAATGCCGCGCTGTACCTGGCCAGCGACCGGTCGGCGCAAGTGACGGGCATCGTGCTGCCGGTGGATGGGGGGACGACCGCCGGACCGCCCATGATCGACATCAAGGACGTCGCCGCCGCGCGCGCCGACGCGAAACCGCAGTAGGGGGGCTATGGATCCCGCGACCGGCGTCTACTCGTGCGATGACCACCTGGATCTGTATGCAGTGCCGCCCGACGTGTGGGAGTCGCGGCTGGCGCGCGACCAGCTCGAGCGCGGTCCGCGCGTTGTCGAGCGCGACGGCAAGTCGGTCTGGGTGTGCGAAGACCGCGTCATGAGCCGCAGCGGAATCTCGCTGAAGAGCGCCGTCGCGAAGAGCCTGACCGCGATCGGCCGCGCCGGCATCGAGGACGACGGCTTCCGCGCCGGCAGTCCCAAGCTGCGGCTGGACGACATGGACCGTGACCGCCTGTGGGTCTCGGTGATCTACGGACCCCTCGCGCTGGGGTTCCCGATCGGCGACCCCGAGCTCCAGAACGCGTGCTACGCGGCGTGGAACGACTGGGCCGTCGAGGAGTTCAACGCGACCGCGCCCGATCGGCTGTGCGTGCTCGCGTTCCTCCCCGGCCACTCCCCCGAGGCCGCAGCCGCCGAGATCGAGCGCTGCGCGGGGCTCGGGCACCGCGGCGCAATCGTCGACGTGTTCAACATCGACGTCGGCGACCGGGCGTGGGACGTGCTGTGGGCGGCTGCCGAGCACACGGGCCTGCCGATCAGCTTCCACCTCAAGGGCGGCACCTCACCCAAGCTCAGCTACCAGATGGGCAAGTGGCAGTCGGCGGCGTTCGCCACCGTCTTGCCGATGCAGCTCGACGAGCCGCTGGCGACCATGGTGTTCTGCGGAGCACTCGAGCGACATCCCGGCCTCAAGCTGGTGCTGGCGGAGTCGGGCGTCGGCTGGCTGCCGTACTTCTTGGCGCGCATGGACCTGGAGTGGCGCAACCTCCGCGACAAGGTCGACTACGCACCGCGTACCCCGCCCAGTGAGCTGTTCCGCCGCCAGGTGCTCGCCACCTTCGAGGAGGACGCGCTGGGCGCGACGCTCATCCCGCTCCTGGGCGCGGACTCGTGCATGTGGGCGTCGGACTACCCGCACACCGACAGCACCTTTCCCAACTCGCTGCACGCGATCGAGGAAACGCTGGGAACGCTGCCCGCAGCGGACCGCCGCAAGATCACGGCGACCAACTGCGCCCGGCTGTACGGCTTCGCCCATGAGTCATGAGCCCGCCGGAAGGATCTGCGGCTTCGATCATGTCTCCCTGCCGATGCAGCAGACCGAAGCCATGGTGGCGTTCTATAGATCGCTCGGGTTGGAGGTCGTCGAGCATCCCCACGTGGTGTCCGTCTACGTCGGGGACCAGATGATCAACTTTCATCGTCCCGAGACGTGGCAGCGCAAAGACTTCACCCTGCGCGCACCCGCAGCGAAGCCGCCGTGCGGCGATCTCTGCTTCGTGTGGAGCGGATCGCCGGAGTCACTCGAGGCACTGCTGGACGAGGCCGGAGCCAAGGTCATCGAGGGCCCAGTGCCGCGCGAAGGCGGTCGCCGGGCACCTGCGTCGAGCGTGTACATGCGCGACCCGGACGGAAACCTCCTGGAATTCATGATCTACACGGAGGACGGTCGAGATGCCGGCTGACATCGTCATCCGCGGCGGAACCGTCTTCGACGGGAGCGGCACACCCGGCCGTGCTGCGGACGTCGCGATCGAGGGACGTGTGATCCGCGAGATCGGACCGAACCTGCGGGGAGAGCGCGAGCTGGACGCGTCGGGCTGCGCGGTCGCGCCCGGCTTCATCGACATCCACACCCACTACGACGCCCAGGTCTTCTGGGATCCGGCGCTCAGGCCGTCGTCGTACCACGGCGTCACGACAGTGGTGGCGGGCAACTGCGGCTTCACGGTCGCGCCCACCCGCCCGGAGCATCACGACGTGATCGTGCGCACGCTCGAGAACGTGGAGGACATGGACCCCGCGACCCTCGCCGCCGGAGTCTCCTGGGACTTCGAGACCTTCCCGGAGTACCTCGAGTCGATCCGGCGGCGCGGGACGACGCTCAACTTCACGGCGTACATCGGGCACTCGGCGCTGCGGCTCTACGTGATGGGAGACGCGGCCTACGAGCGGGCGGCCACCGCCGAAGAGATCGAGTACATGTGCAGGCTCGTGCGCGAGGCGATCGACGCGGGTGCCGCCGGGTTCTCGACCAGCTTCTCGTACGCGCATCGCGGCGTCGACGGCAAGCCGGTCCCGAGCCGCTGCGCCGAAGGCGACGAGGTCGAGGCGCTGTTCCTCGCGGCGGGCCAGGCAGGCAAGGGCATGGTGCTCATCACGCCGGGCAAGCAGTGCAGCTACGCCGACGTGTACGAATGGCAACCTCGGGTCGGGCGACCCTTCACCTACCCGCTGTTTGCCGCGCCGGGCGGAAAGCATCTCGAGCCGGTCGAGCTGCACGAGCAGGGCTTGGCGCGCGGCGCGGATGTGTGGCCCCAGGTCACGCCGCGGCCGCTCACGATGCAGTTCACGATGGCGGACGCGTACAGCCTCAACACCGGGACCGTGTTCGGGGAGCTGCTGAAGGTGGGGCACGTGGTGCGCCTCGCTGCGTACCGCGATCCCGCGTGGCGCGCGCTGGCGTCCGCGGATCTGGAGAACTCACCGATGAAGCCGCGCTGGGAGACCTTCGAGGTCTCGGAGTCGGAACGGTTCCCCGAGCTCCAAGGACGGCGCGTGACCGACCTCGCGCGTGAGCGCGAGTGCAGTCCGCTCGACGTGATGTGCGAGCTGTCGGTCGCCGAGGACCTCAAGACGCGCTTTCGCGCCTACATCGCCAACGACGACGTCGAAGCGGTGGGCCATCTGCTCACGCACGAGCACGTGACGCTGGGCCTCTCTGACGCCGGCGCGCACGTCGACCAGCTGTGCGACGCGCCGCTGCCCACCGACCTGCTCGGCACCTGGGTGCGGGAGCGCCAACTGATGCCGCTCGAGGCGGCGGTGCGCAAGCTGACCGGCGAGCCGGCCGACATCTTCGGCTTCGCGCGTCGCGGCTACCTGCGCGAGGGGCACTGGGCCGACGTCTGCGTGTTCGATCCGCACACGGTGATCCCCGGGCCGACGCGGCGCGTGCGCGACTTCCCCGCGGACGCCGAACGCCTGACCGCGGAGGAGCCGAGCGGCGTGCGCCACGTGCTGGTCAACGGAACGCCGATCCGCCTTGACGGCGAACAGCTCGACGCGCTCGAGCAGCGGCCCGGCACGCGGCCGGAGATCGCCTGAGTGGCGGCGCGGCCATCGATTGGGGGGTGACGAATGAGGTACTTCTTCCGACTGACCAGCGCACTGCTCGTTGCAACAGTCGTCATCGCCGAGGGCGCAGTGTCCTCGGGCGCCAATTCCTCGGCGAGCACCCCGATGACCGAGGGACTGTCCACGCCGTCGTCGGGTCGGAAGCCCGCAGTGCAACCGGCGACGCTCGAAGGGCCGATCACGGTCGGGCAACCCTCGCCTCCGGCGGATCCGCGCGGGGTGGACCTCTCCGCCATCGGCTACGTCCAGGAGGAGTTCTCGCCTCGGGCTCCGCTACGGCGTACGCCGCCGATGGTGACCTGGGCGCCGACGGCAAGTGGAAGGTGACGCCGGCGAGCACCGTGCCGTACAAGACCCGCTTCATCGTGCGCCGGCCGAGTGCACGCGCTCGCTTCAACGGCACGGTCGTCGTGGAGTGGCTCAACGTCACGGTGGTAGAGGCATCCCCTGACTGGACCTATACGAGCCGCGCTCTCATCGATGACGGGGCGGCATGGGTCGGGGTCTCGGCTCAGGCCCTCGGCGTCGTGGGTGGGACGTCGGCGATCCAGACCGGCCTGACGGAGCAGCAGGCAGCAAGTGGCGGCATCCGCGCCGGCAACCCCGAGCGCTACGGGTCCCTGAACCATCCTGGCGACCCGTACGCCTTTGATATCTATTCACAGGTGGCCGCCGCTCTGCGGTCGCCCGGGGACGTCCAGGTGTTCGGAGAGAGTCGGGCGCGAAAAATCGTCGCCACCGGCGAATCGCAGTCGGCAGGGTTCCTCACCACCTACGTCAACGCGATCCAGCCGGTCGCCCACGTCTTCGACGGGTTCTTCGTGCACAGCCGCGGAGCAGGCGCGGCCCAGCCCGATGGCACCCGCGCGGTGCGCGGCTCGACGACCGCCTACCGGCTGCGTCCCGACCTGGAAGTGCCCGTCATGGTGTTCGAGACCGAAACCGACGTCGGCCCGGTGCTGCGCTACGCGACTGCGCGCCAGCCCGACAACCGTCGGTTGCGGGTCTGGGAGGTCGCCGGCACCGCCCATGCCGACGCCTACCTCCTCGGCGGCGCGGGCGCCTCGCTCTGCCCGGGTAGCGAGGTCAACAATGGCCCGCAGCACTATGTTGCCACCGCTGCCATGGCCGGGTTGCTCGGTTGGGTCGACGACGGGAAGGCGCCGCCACGCGCCAGCCGAATCCGGACCGCCGGTGAGGACAACACAACGATCGTGCGCGACAAGCACGGCATCGCACTCGGCGGCATCCGGACGCCCTCCGTCGATGTGCCAGTGGAGACGCTGAGCGGAGAGGCCCAAGTGCAAACCGCCCCGCTGTGCGTCATCTTCGGGAGCACGACGCCATTCGATCCCGCCACCCTCTCGTCGCTGTACCCGACGAGGGATGCCTACCACCGCGCCTTCGACAAGGCGCTCGCCCGCGCCATCAGAAAGGGGAACGTGCGACGTGCCGACCGCGCCGAGTACGCGGCCGAGGCCCGCGCCGTCACGCTGCCTGGCTGACTGAAATGTCGATTCCTCGAACGCAAGGAGGTGGGAGATGACCACGACGACCGGGAGCGATGTCTACTACGACCCGTACGACGTCGGGATCCACGCCGATCCCTATCCGGTGTTCCGGCGGCTCCGGGAGGAGGCGCCGCTCTACCACAACGACACGCACGACTTCTACGCGCTCAGCCGGTTCGAGGACGTCGAGCGCGGCCTGGTCGACCGGGAGACCTACATCTCAGGGCGAGGCGCCATCCTCGAGCTGATCAAGGCCGACATCGACATCCCGCCGGGCGTGATCGTCTTCGAGGACCCACCGGTCCACACGATGCACCGCGGCCTGCTCTCGAGGGTGTTCACGCCGACGAAGATGAACGCGCTGGAGCCGAAGATCCGGGAGTTCTGCGCGAGAAGCCTGGACCCGCTCGTTGGCGGCGGGGGCTTCGACTTCATCCGCGACCTCGGTGCCCAGATGCCGATGCGGGTGATCGGCATGCTGCTCGGCATTCCCGAAGCGGATCAGGAAGCGATCCGAGACCGGGCCGACGCCGAGCTGCGCACCAAGCCCGGGCGGCCGATGAAGTACTCGAAGGACAAGTTCGTGAGCGGCGAGGCCTTCGCGGAGTACATCGACTGGCGAGCCGAGCACCCGTCGGATGACCTGATGACGGAGCTGTTGCACGCCGAGTTCGAGGACGAGACCGGCACAAATCGGCGGCTGACGCGCGACGAGGCGCTCACGTACGTCAACGTGGTCGCAGGGGCCGGCAACGAGACGACGACCCGGCTGATCGGCTGGGCGGGCAAGGTGCTCGCCGACCATTCCGACCAGCGCCAGGAACTTGTCGAGGACCGCTCACTGATCCCCAACGCGATCGAGGAACTCCTCCGGTACGAGCCTCCCGCGCCCCACGTCGCCCGGTACGTCGCGCGGGACGTCGCACACTACGGCCAGACGGTGTCGGAAGGCAGCGTCATGGTCCTACTGGTCGGCGCGGCCAATCGCGACGACCGCCGCTATCCCGAGGGCGACCGCTTCGACATTCATCGAGACGTCGGCCAGCACCTGGGCTTCGGCTACGGCATCCACTTCTGCCTGGGCGCTGCCCTGGCCCGGCTCGAAGGGCGGGTAGCGCTGGACGAGGTGCTGCAGCGGTTCCCGGAGTGGGAGGTCGACCGGGACAACGCCCGGCTGTCACCGACGTCCACCGTGCGTGGGTGGGAGACCCTGCCGGTCGTCACCCCGTGATCGAGCCCTTCGAGATCCGTGTCGACGACGCGGTCCTCGACGACTTACGCGCACGTCTGGCGCAGACGCGCTTCCCGGACCAGATCGAAGACACGGGGTGGGAGTACGGGATCCCGGTGGATTACCTGCGCGAGCTGGTGGAGTACTGGCGCGACACGTACGACTGGCGGGCCCACGAGGCGCGGCTCAACGACCTCGCGCACTTCCGCACTTCGATCGATGGCCAGTCGATCCACTTCGTCCACGCGCGCTCGGCGCATGCGGACGCCTTTCCCTTGCTCCTCATGCACGGCTGGCCCGGCTCGATCGTGGAGTTCCTCGACGTCATTCCACGGTTGACGGACGTTAACGGCGGCAGCGCGGCCGACGCCTTCCACGTGGTCGCGCCGTCACTGCCGGGCTACGGCTTCTCGGAGTCTACGCGCACTCGCGGATGGGACACGTGGCGCATGGCGCGCGCCTTCATCGAGTTGATGAGTCGCCTGGGCTACACGCGGTACGGCGCACAGGGCGGCGACTGGGGCGCCCAGGTCGCGACGAGGATCGGCGCGCTCGATCCGACGCACTGCGCGGCGATCCATCTCAACATGCCGATCGCCGACCGCCCCGAGGATGCGGCTCCGCTCACCGACGACGAGAAGGCGGATCTCACAGTCATGCAGCAGTTCCGGCGCGAGGAGTCCGGCTACGCACAGGAGCAGGGGACCAAGCCGCAGACGCTGGGCGTCGGGCTCAACGACTCGCCGGCCGGTCTGCTCGCCTGGATCGTCGAGAAGTTCCGCACCTGGAGCGACTGCAATGGGCACCCCGAGAACGCCTTCACCCGGGACCAGCTGATCACGAACGTGATGACGTACTGGGTGACAGAGTCGATCACCCCGTCGATGCGGCTGTACTGGGAAACCCGGCACGCCGGCTCGGAACCGGCGGCGCCGGACTTCGTCGGGGTCCCCACGGGCGTCGCGCGTTATCCCAAGGAGCCGATCCGTCTCCCCCGCGCGTGGGTCGAACGCCGCTACAACGTGACGCACTGGGCCCACATGCCGCGGGGCGGCCACTTCGCCGCCATGGAGCAGCCCGCGCTGTTCGTCGAGGACGTTCGGCGCTTCTTCACCACGATCCGCTGAATCGCACGCTTTCGTCAGGCGATCCGGGCGGCCCAGCCGCCGTCGACCGGGATGATCGCGCCCGTGACGAACGACGCACGATCGGAGGCGAGGAACGCCGCCACCTCGGCGACCTCGTCCGGCTGACCGGCGCGCTTCAAAGCCGCTTTCTTCGTGATCTCGGGGAACGCCTCGAGGCCCGCGGCGCCCATGATCTCGGTCTCGACGAAACCCGGGCAGATCGCGTTGACCCGGATCCCTTTGCGGCCGTATTCGACCGCGGGGACCTTCGTGACCGCGATGACACCCGCTTTGGCCGCCGAGTACACGCTCGTCGCCGGCGACGCGTTGAGCCCACCGACCGACGACCAGTTGATGATCGAACCACCGCCCGTCTCGAGCATGGCCCGAATACCGTGCTTCATCCCGAGGACAACACCCCGAAGGTCGACATCCAGCGTTCGGTCGTACTCCTCCATGGTGACGTCGGCGACGAGCTGACCGCTGCCGATGCCCGCGACGTTGCACAGGACGTCGAGTCGCCCGAACTCGGAGACGGCGCGCTCGATCATCGCCTCGACATCCGGCTCGTTGGTGACGTCCGCATGGAACGGGACCACTGCGTCGCCGGCCTCGGCGGCAGTGTCCTTCTCTGCGCCACTGATGTCGGCCGCGAGCACCTTCGCGCCTTCACGGACGAAGACCATCGTCGACGCCTTCGCCATCCCGGATCCGGCGCCCGTGATCACCGCGACCCTGCCCTCCAGCAATCCCATCGCCGCGCTCACCGCGTCAGTAGTGGCATCGCCACTCGACGACCTTTCGGCCCGGGCCGACACGCATCAGGTCAGCGCCGGGCTTCTGCGTCCCGTCGGGAAGGCTGCACGCGTAGACGAGCACGATGCTGTCGGTACCGACGTACGTGTCGTGCGACTCGTACCCGATCCCCGACGTCCGGCGCAGTGCGCTCGCGATGTGGGCACGCAACGCGTCGTAGCCCTCGATCGTCGTCCTCGCCGGCTCGCCCGTGAGCATCGAGATGCCAGGCGAGCTGAACACCACATCGGGGGCGAAGGGCACCATGATCGTGTCGACATCGCCGCGGTTCCACCCCTCTTCCCAATGGCGCTCGAGCTCCTCGACGACCGCGTCGTCGAGCATGCGCACGACACGCGAACCCCGGGCCTGCGAGCTCATCGGAGTCCTCTCCTTCTCTCTCCCTCTGCGGCCGGATTCACAAGGTCTCGGCAGGCTATCTAACATCTGCGTCACTGCGTCGGGAGGGTCGGCAACGTGCGAACCGTGGTCGTGGGGGCGTCGAGCGGGCTCGGGCGCTGCATCGGGATCGGGCTCGCCCGACGAGGCGCGCACGTGGCGCTGCTGGCGCGGCGCCGAGCGCGACTCGACGCCGCTGCCTGCGAGGCCGGTCCCGGGACTCTCGCGATCGAGTGCGACGTCACCGACGAGTCCTCGTGTACAGCGGCGATCGACGATGCGGCGTCGGGGATCGGCGGGATCGACGCGCTCGTCTACACGCCGGCCATCGGCCCGCTCGCACGCCTCGTCGACGTCGACTCCGAAACCTGGCGGCGGGTCTTCGACACGAACGTCACCGGCGCGGCGCGCATCACGGCAGCGGCTATCCCCCACCTCGCAGCCACCGGCGGCACCGCTGCGTACCTGTCGTCCGTCAGCGCGTCGCGCACGCCGCCGTGGCCGGGACTCGGGGCGTACATCGTGAGCAAGGCCGCTCTCGACAAGCTCGTGGAAGCGTGGCGGGCCGAGCATCCTGGCATCGGCTTTACGCGCCTTGTCGTCGGCGATTGCGCCGGCGGCGAGGGCGACTCGCGGACGGAGTTCACGAAGGATTGGGATGGCGAGCTTGCCGCGCAGCTCGCGCCCGGGTGGGTCGCACGCGGCTACGTGAGCGGCAGCCTGATCGCCGTCGACGACCTGGTGTCGGTGGTCGACGCCGTGCTGCGCAGCGGCGCCAGCCTCTCGATGCCGTCCGTGACCGTCGCCCCGCGGCCTGATCTCGAGGAGCACACATGAGTGTCTCGACGACCCCCGTCGAGTTCGACCCGTTCTCGGAGGAGTTCTTCAACAACCCTTACGAGTTGTACCGGCGCCTCCGCGACGAGGCACCCGTCTATTTCAGCGAGCGCTACGGGTTCTACGCGCTATCTCGCTTCGCCGACGTGTTGGCCGCGCACCGGGACTGGGAGGCTTTCTCCAGCGCGCACGGCGTCGAGCTCTTCTTGCTCTCGAAGGACCCCGAGGAGGTCCGCAGCTACCGGAACATCATCATGATGGATCCTCCGGAGCACGACCGCTTCCGAGCACTCGTCAGTCGCGTGTTCACGCCCCGTGCGGTTACCGCGCTCGAACCCATGATCCGTGATGTCGTCTGCAGCTTTCTCGACCCGTTGAACGACGCCCGCGAGTTCGACGCCGTCGCCGACTTCGCCGCCCCCTTCCCGGTCGAGGTGATCTCGCGCATGCTCGGTGTGCCCGAGGGAGACCGCCAGCAGATCCGTCACCGGATCGACCTCACCCTGCATCGCGAGCCGGGCCAGATGGCGCCGAGCCCCGAGAACCAGCAGGCGGTGCTCGAGAACGGGATCTACTTCCACGAGCTGACGGTGGAGAAGCGCAAGAACCCGGGCGACGACATGCTCTCGCGCCTGACGCAGGTCACCGTGGACCGTGGGGACGGCGAGGAAACGGGGCTCGACGACGCCGAGATCACCGGGTTCGCCTCGCTCCTCGGCGGCGCGGGCGCTGAGACGGTCACCAAGCTCGTCGGCAACGCGGTCGTCTTGTTCGGGAGGCACCGGGATCAGTGGCAGAAGATCCTCGACGACCACGACAAGATCCCTCGAGCGGTCGACGAGATCCTCCGCTACTGGCCGCCGTCGCAGTACCAGGGCCGGTTCTGCGTCGAAGAGCACGAGTTGGAGAGTGGGACGGTCCCCGCCGGCTTCCCCGTACTCCTCATCACGGGCGCGGCGACGCGCGACGCCCGTGCTTTCGAGCGCGCCGACGAGTTCGACATCGAACGCCAGCCGGGGATCACCATCGGGTTCGGCCACGGTGTGCACAGCTGCCTCGGGGCCGCGCTGGCGCGCATGGAAAGCCGGATCGCCATCGAGGAGCTCGCGTCCCGCTGGCGGCGGCTCGAGGTCGACGAAGCGGGGCTGCGCCGGGTGCAGATGGCCAACGTCGCCGGCTACTCGAACGTCCCGGTGCGCGTGGTTCGCTGAGTCAGAACATCCGGAAGTCGCTAACCGACGGCTTCAGGGTTCGCGGGAATCGATGTGAGATCCGGCGGGAAGCACAAGAACGGCTTGCCGGGCTGCCCGAACACCGGCTTGAACTTGCCGTTCTCGACCTTCGACCACGCAAAGCAGCTCGGAGCCTGCTGGTGGGCCTTCGTCCAGTCGACAGGGGCGATGAGCCCGTCGGCGTTGTAGTTCGTCATCCGGTTGATGGCGTCGACGACCTTCTGGCGCGTGAAGTCGCATCCGGCGGCCTTCAGGCCTCGGACGAACAGATCGGCGTTCAGCCACCCGACCACAGAGTTCTCGCTCTTGGTGCCCCCACTCTTCTTGATCCACTTCTCGTAGAGCTTCAGCCCCTTGGGCTTGGACTTGCTCTCGAACGGCGTGAAGAGCGTGAACACGTAGCTGCCGTTGGCGACATTGGCGTTCTTCGCGATGCCCTCCTGGTTGTATGCGTTCGGCAGGATCATCGGGGCGTTGAGACCCTGCTTCTTCATCTCACGGCCGAGGGTGTACGCGCCGTTCGCGTCGAGGGTCGGGATCACCAGGTTGACCTTTTCGTCGATCATCTTTGACACCTGCACGCTGTAGTCAACGGCGCCGAACGAGAGGCTCGTGTCCTTGAACGCGACCTTTCCCGCCTTCGGGAACTTCTGGAAGGTCGCATCGATTGCCTCGGCAGCTCCCGAGGACTGGGGAACGTTGTACGCGATCAGCGCGATCCGCTTCTTGTTGAGCTTCTGAGCCAGCCAGGCGTCGCTGTAGAAGCTGGGACCCGGAGAGCTGAGGTTGAGGAACGAACCGCTTTGACCGAAGAGGTTCGGCGGTCCGGGGTTGACGGTTTCGGATCCCCATTCGCCGTTGATGAGCCAGCCGAAGGAGGGGATTCCCTCCCTGACGAGCAGATCAGAGCCCGTGAACAGGTCCACCGCGATGGGCAACGCGGCGAACACGTTGTCGTCGAGCAGCCCCTGAACCTCTTGCCGGTTGTTGGCGAGAGCGTCGTCGCGCTTCGAGGCGAGAACGAGCTTGCGCCCGCAGACGCCCTTGTCCTTCGACGCGTTGATGTAATCGAAGTACGCATTGGTCCCATCGAAGGCGGTCCCGAGCGTGTTGCCGGTCGGGTCGTTCGAAACCGTTGCGACTCCCCCCACCCGGATCTCCGTGCTGGTCACGCCCGGCTGGTCGACCGGCGGGTTCTGCGCACCCGCCCCCGCGACGCCCATTGCTCCGACGAGCGAGATCACCGCGAGCAGCGCTACCCAACGCCCCACGCGCACCCGAGAACGTGACATTCGCACTCCCCCCATGACGACCCTCGAAAGGGCCGGGCGCACTGACCCCCGCCTAGCGTGGTCGCTTGCCGGCGCATATATAACACCCGCGTCGCCCGCGTGCCAGGCACCCTTGTTGGCATGGCTATTCAGGGGCTGACGCCGCAGCGCGCCGCTGCCGGATGTCTAACACCGGCGTCATGCTGCGGGGCGAGCGCCACCGGGTCATCGGAGCACCGGGGTGACAATGAGCTGGTCGAGAAACGGAGCGACGTGTGCTGTCGCGCTAACGATGCTGGCCGTGCTCTGGGGCGGGTCTGCCATCGCGCCGGCGTCGACCACCGGCAAGGATCGGAGAAGCTCGAGGTCGACGTGACGAACTCGCCGGACCTTCGGAACGGCCAGACAGAGGTCGCCATCAACCCGAGGAACCCGAACAACCTGGTGTTCACTGCCACAAGGTTCGGCCCGAGCGATCCGGTGCCTCCCGGGCCGTGCTTCGTGGCGGATTCCAGAGATCGCGGCAAGACGTGGACGGAGGCGACGTGGCCCTCGGGGACCGGCTCAAATCCAGACACGCGACGAAATTGTGCGCCGGAGCTATCCGGGGGTTGCTAAGGAGCCCATCCGCGGATGCACGTCGACTATGCCATTCGGAGCCGCTTAACGGGAGAGCCGCCTATACCGGCGCGACGACGTGGGTCTCCGTCGTGCGGATCCCCGGGAGGCCCTGGATTGTCGTGAGAACGGTGTCCACCAGAACCTTGTCGTCCCCGACCTCCACGAACGCAAAGATGTCTGGCTGGCCCCAGCATGCGTGGGCCTGTTTCACGCCCTCCACCGCCCGCAGGGCCCCGACGACCTCCTGGTTCTTTCCGGGCTCTACTGATACGAGGACGTACGCAGCGACCATCGCGCACCTCCGTTGTCATCACTTCTACAGCGCCGCGTGCACAGCCGCGCTAGGCGCACCGCGGCGCCCTTGGTTCACTCGGTCGAGACCTTGACTACCTCTCCTTCGACTTCCACTGGGTATGTTCCCACAGGCTTTGGCGCGGGTGGATTGAGCACCTCCCCAGTCCGGACGTCGAAAACGCTGCCGTGCACCGGGCACTCGATTGCCCACTCGCTCCAGTCGTCGTTGATCTCTCCCTCGCCCGAGGAAGCCACCCATGTGTGTGCACTCGTTGTCGACGGCAAAAAAGGTGCCGTCCACGTTCACCAGCGCGAGTTCGGTTCCACCGAGCTGGACGACCGTCGCCGTGCCGGGTGGCACCTCCGCGCCCTTTGCCACTTCGACAAAGCGCGCCATCACCCGTCCTCCGATGACGCTGAGCGTCGGATCAGGATGAAGACACCTCTACGCATGATGCTGCTCAGCTCCACACGGCCGCACCCCGATCCGCCCCGGGTTCAGCCGCTCTCACCGACTTCATCCAGGTCGGGATCCTGAGGCGGGGTGGCCGGCCCCGCGAGATCCTCGTCGAGCCGTTGCCACAGGGACGCCGCCCAGGCGTTGATCTGCGGCCAGTCCCGCCAGAAGACCTCAAGGGTCGCGTCGTCGATCGCGTGCAGCGCTTGGTCGGGGGTCACCTCGTCGGCAACTGCGTCGAGGTGCGAAAGCGCCGTCACCAGCCGGTCACCGACATCTGCTTCCGGCATATCTCGACAGTATGACGCTGACTTGACCGGCCGGCAGACCGAGCGGGACGCAAATCAGCCACGCCGGGTCAGCACGCGCGGCCTCCTGACGATCTCCGATTCGCGGGCTCGCCACCCGGTGTCGAGGAATCCGAAGGGTCGCCCGTTCCCGCACGGCTCCGCGAAGGAGAGGGCATAGCTGCCGGTTGCGACGCACTCGTGTGACGCCGCACCGTCGTCGCCCGGTCGACCGCGCACCGACGTCCCACTGCGGTCGAGTCGTCGGGTAAGCGGGCAGCGCCAGGGCGAAGGTGACCACGGTGCACGTGGCGTGGTCGGGGGGCCTGGCCGCTGTCGGTCGCAACGCACGGTCGTTCGCGGATCGGCGTGACGGGCGCCTCCTGCACGTCACGCAGCGAGACACCAGCATCGAGGGCAGCGGTCATGAACGCGTGCCAGAGCGTGTGGGGATCGAGCGGACGACGGGACTCGAACCCGCGACCCTCACCTTGGCAAGGTGAAGTCACGTCTCGGTGGAGTCCGACAGCACCGCTGGAGTCCAGGTCAGCGGCGCGCGTTTACCGCTGGAACCGCTCGAGTCCGCTCCAGAGGAATAGCAAGGGAGTAGCAGGTCGCCTCGCCGCCGGTCGCGTCATGGAGCTAATGACGCTGGTACCGCGCTTTTGGGAGTGCCCGCTTCCTCAGCGCGTGCTTATTGGCTCCAACCTTCCTGAACACCTGAAGGCGACCCTTCCACCGACCGCCCCCCAACGGATTCATGACTAGTCGTCAAAAAGGACTATTGGTCGGCAGCGCGTAGTTGCGTTCGCGGTCCGCTCGCGGCGTCGCTGCGGTGCTCCCCGAGGCAGCAAGCCGACGGTCACCCTCCACGCCTTCAACCTAACGCCGCAGGATCTCGAGCGCCCGAAACTCCTCGAGCGCCTCCGGGTTGGCCAAGGCCTCGACGTTCTTCACAGGCCGGTCGTGCAAGACATCACGCACCGCAAGCTCAACAAGCTTGCCGCTCCTGGTCCGAGGGAGATCTGTGACCGCGATGATGTGGGCGGGGACATGGCGCGGCGATGCGCCCTTCCGGATGCGTTGTCGGATCTCCCCGGCCAGCTCATCGGTGAGCTCGTGCCCCTCGGCCAGCACGACGAAGAGCACGATACGGACGTCACCGCGCCAGTCCTGTCCGACGGCGAGGCTCTCGATGACCTCGTCGAGGGCGTCGACGTGGCGATAGATCTCAGCGGTGCCGATGCGCGCCCCGCCAGGATTGAGCGTCGCGTCGGAACGGCCGTAGATGATGATTCCTCCGTGGTCTGTCCACGTCGCGAAGTCACCTTGGTGCCAAGCCTCGGGAAAGCGTTCGAAGTAGGTAGCCCGATATCGGTGGTCACCGGGATCGTTCCAGAATCCCAATGGCATTGAAGGAAACGGGGCCGTGCACACGAGCTCGCCTCCCTGGCCAGGAGGGAGGCTGCGCCCGTGGTCGTCGAATACGTCGATCGCTATTCCGAGGCCAGGGCGCTGGATCTCCCCCGGCCAAACAGGGCCGGTGGGGTCGCCGGCGACGAGACAGCCGCAGAGGTCGGTGCCGCCCGAGATCGAAGCGAGATGGACGTCGGGCTTCACGTGCTCGTAGACATACTCGAAGCCCTCGACGGCGAGGGGCGACCCAGTCGAAGTGATCGTTCGCATGGTGGCGAGGTCGTGGCTCTTGCCCGGCCGCAGCCCCCGCTGGCGACATGAGTCGAGGTACTTGGCCGACGTGCCAAAGAGCGTGATGCCGAACTCGTCGACGAGGTCCCAGAGGACGACGCCATCGTTGCTCGACGGTGAGCCGTCATACAGCACGGCGGTCGCCGCGGTCGCAAGCACGGAAGCCAGCCAGTTCCACATCATCCAGCCGGTGGTAGTGAAGTAGAACACCCGGTCGCCCGGCTTCACGTCGCAGTGGAGACGGTGCTCGACCAGATGCTTGAGGAGGACGCCCCCAGCCCGGTGCACGATGCACTTCGGGAGCCCTGTCGTCCCCGAGGAGTAAAGGACGTACAGCGGATGATCGAACGGCAGCGACGCGACCTCGACGCCACCGGGATGCGCACACGGCAGCCACTCCGTCCCACGACGCCGAGCCACGTACGGACGAGAGGTCCGGCTCGGGATCGATGTAGCCGATGACCACGGTGGTGCGCACCGTCGGCAGACGTGACGAGATGACAGCCAGCCCGTCGCGGCAGTCGTAGATCTTTCCTTCGTAGATGTAGCCGTCAACGCCAACGAGAACGACCGGTTGGATCTGTCCGAAACGGTCGACGACACCCTGCACGCCGAAATCGGGCGAACACGATGAGAAGATGGCGCCGATGCCCGCGCAGGCAAGCATGAGCGCGAGCGCCTCGGGGATATTGGGCACCCACGCAGCGACGCGATCGCCCTGCCCGACGCCCGCGCGGCGCAGCCCATCCTGGATGCGAGCAACGAGATCGTGGAGCTCTGACCAAGAGATGGCGCTCCGGGCGCCGTCCTCTCGGGCGAAGAGGATCGCTGCCGAATCGTCGTTCGGACGAAGAAGATTCTCGGCAAAATTGATTGTTGCGTCGAGAAAGAACCGCGTCGCCCAGAACGGAGCCGTGGTCTCGACGACGCGTTCTCCCGGGTTGCCGAGCACGCCAGTGAAGCTCCATATCGCGGCCCAGAACTGATCCGGTGCAGACACCGACCATTCGTGGAGCGACTCGTAGCCTCTGAATTCGATGCCATAGGTCTCCGCCGCGTAGGCACCGAATGCCCAAAGATTTGAAGCAAGCACACGATCCGATGAGGGCGTCCAGATCGGGTGCGTGGATTCACTCAATCGCCGTTCGCCCTCCAACCCCTTCGTGCACTCATGGATGGCCCGATAGGCGCCGCGCTGGCGTAATGGTCCCGGAGACCTCGCCCAGGTAGATGACGGGCCGATCATCGCCGCCGGCCCAGCCTCGCAAGATGACGCGATCGCCGTTTCGGAGGAAGGTCCGCTCCGTCCCGTCGGGCAGCTCCAGCGGACGCTCCCCCCGCCAGGTGAGCTCGAGGAGGCTGCCTTCGCTCCCAGGCGTAGGTCCCGAAACGGTGCCCGACGCGAAGAGGTCGCCAGGGCGAGTGGCAGCCCCGTTGACCGTCGCATGCGCGAGCTGCTGGGCAGCCGTCCAATACATGTCGGCAAAACCGCTGCGGCTCACCACCATTGGCGCGATTCCGGCCGCCCGCATCGCCTTGCTCTCGATCTGGACTTCGAGGTGCAGGTCGAAACCCCAGGGCTCCGATACGCGCAAGTAGTCCGCCACCGGCGGATCCTGGGTCGGTTGCGCCACACGGTACGGCGCGAGTGCCTCGAGACTGACCAGCCACGGCGACATCGACGTTGCAAAGCTCTTGCCCAAGAATGGACCCAGCGGTTGGTATTCGTACGCTTGAATGTCGCGGGCTGACCAATCGTTCACCAAGCAAAAGCCGTAGATGTGATCGGCGGCGTCGGCCACTCTGATTGCAGTCCCGCGGTCACTGCCCACGCCGACCACAAAGCCGACCTCCAGCTCGATGTCGAGTGCCGTGCTAGGTCCTTCGATGGGCTCGCCGTCGATCAGACGCAGACCGCGCGGCCGAGGTATCTCCTCATCCGAAACGACGATCGTTCCCGAGCGGCCGTGATAGCCAACGGGGAGTCTGCGCCAGTTGGGATACAACGGCTCCGTGCTGCCTCGAAAGAGCATGCCCAGGTTCGTAGCGTGGTGCAACGATGAATAGAAGTCGACGTAGTCGCCGATCTCAACCGGTAACACCATCGCGAGATCCGCCTGGGCGACGGTGGCACCAGCCAGTCGCTCGGCAACCGAGTGATCAGTCAACAACTCGGTCAGCCGTGTCCGGAACATCTCCCATGTGGGCCTGCCCGCGGCGAGGAACGCGTTGAGCGTCGTTGCCTGCCACATGCTGTCCGACATTCCGGAGGCACTCAAGAGGCCACTCTGGGCGACGGCCGCGAGGTCCAAGGCATGGTCGCCAACCGCCACGTACGGCCGTGGGGGTGTTCCCGACCGCACGCCTATACCGAGCGGCAGGTTCTCAAGTCCGAATCCGCTGCCCTCCGGAATGTGAATCCAGCACTCAGACGCGTGTGAACCCATCGAGCTGATCGGCGTGCTTGTGGTAATGGCCAGTGACGAAGGACTCGTGAAATGTCCAAAGATCCATGTCACCGAGCAAGGAGTCCATCCGGAGTAGATATCGCGTTCCACTCGTCGAATCCGGATCCATGCGGGGCATGCGGGCGATCAGAGCCACGCGGGAATGGGCGGGAGGACCCGTACCGACGAAGTGAGCCCGGTACCCTTCCCGCGCCCGGTAAGCCATTCGAGCAACTCGTGAGCCGGACCCTGCACCACAACCTCCTCCGTCGGTCTTGGACCGATAGCCCACCTGCCGGCGGCCTCCGTGGCCACAAGTTCAATTCCGCCGCAGTCCGGACGAGCCGTGAAACCGTCGGTAACTTCTTGCAGGAGCGCCGCTACTAGCGCCTCGGGAAAATCGGCAAACGAGGCTCCGGTGGCCAGGTCGACCGTGTGAACCCAGACCTCCCGGCAACGCATCCAGGGCACCTCAGCTGCCGGGATCGCGCGTCCCGTGCGCGTGCGTACCTCCACCGTCCACGCCGACGCAGGTAGCGCGTCAACCGCGTTCGCAAACCGGCGCTCCGCGTCGCGGAGGTCGAAGCGAAGCGCCTCCGGCGACTGGGCGGCGGCGTCTTCGATATCGGCATCGCGCCGCGCGACGCTCTCGTACATCGGGGTTTCGACGCCCGTGCGCGCCCAACACAGCAAATTCCCGAGCGCGTCGGCGTTCCGGGCGACGTGGGCAATGACGTGTGCTCTGGTCCACATCGGGAGCAGAGATCGCTGGCGCAGCTGTTCGTCATGCAGACCGCAAACCTGGGCGTCAAAGAGCGACGTGCCCTCTCTCATCCAGGCGCGTACCGTCTCAAGCGCCATTCGCTCGCTCCTCGCTCCACCGGCTGGCATGGTTTCCGCCATTCCCCGGCCCCGGTGCTAGAGGTTGCCGCGGCGGGATTGCTCGCGTTCGATTGCCTCGAACAGCGCTTTGAAGTTGCCGCCGCCGAAGCCACGGGCGCCGACGCGCTGGATGATCTCGAGGAACAGCGTCGGGCGGTCGGTGATCCCCTCGGTGAAGACCTGGAGGAGGTAGCCGCTGGCGTCGCGGTCGACGAGGATTCCGAACTCGCTCAAAGCGTCCCAGGGCAGCGGAACGCCTGCCATCCGTTGGCGCGCGTCGTCGTAGTACGTGGCCGGGACGTCGAGGAAGCACAGGCCGCGGTCGCGCAGCGCCCGAACGGTGGTCACGATATCGTCGGTGCGGATGGCGATGTGCTGGACGCCCGGTCCGCGGTAGAAGTCGAGGTACTCCTGGATCTGGCTCGTCCGCAGGCCGGGCGCCGGCTCGTTCACCGGTAGTACGACACGGCCGCCGTTCCACACGACGGTCGAGCGCAGCGCGGAGTGCTCGGTCGATACCTGCTCCTCGTCGAAGTGCGTGAGCTCGTCGAACCCGAAGACTCTGCGATACCAGTGCACCCACGTTCCGAGGGTGCCCTCGGGAACGTTGGCTACGACGTGATCGATCTGCGTGAGGCCGACTGGCGGGCCGACCGGCGAAGGAAGCCGGGCCGCCTCGTATCCGGGCGCGAACGGGCCGCGGTAGCCGACGCGCTGGACGAACGTGTGCGTCGTGTCGCCGTACGCCGCCACGGTCGAGCGGGTCACCGACCCCGAACGGTCGCGTTGCATGTACGGATCCCGCACCGGATGCGCGCCCCGTGCCGTCACGGCCGCGAACGCGTCGACGGCATCGTCGACGGCGAAGGCGACGTCGCGGACGCCGTCGCCGTGCGTGCGCACGTGTTCGGCGATCTCCGACTCCGGGCGCAGCCCGCTAGTGACAACGAAGCGTACGGCACCTTGCTCGAGGACGTACGACGCCCGGTCGTCGATACCCGTCTCGGGACCGCCGTACGCGACGACGTCGAAGCCAAGCGTCGACGCGAAGAACGCCGCTGCGTGACGAGCGTTGCCGACCCACAGCTCGAGGTGGTCGAAATCGAGCAAGGCAGGCGCGGTGGCGGCGTCATGCGCCGTGCGCGCATCGAGCGCGGTCACGACACCCTCCCGGCTTGCCGATCCTCGTCCAGGCCACGCCAGAAGGCGTACACGCCGTCGAGCATCTGGGTGGCCCCGCGGAGAAACCGTTCCTCGTCGAAGCCGGGTGTGTCGTACACCTCGCGGAGCTCGTCTTCGGTGTGCGCTGCGTGTTGGTCCTCGAGCTGGTCATGGAACGTCCAGAACCCCAGCGGGAGATCTGGACACTCGCGCTCCTTGAACGTGCGCAGCCCTTGGATGAGCTCCTTCCAGAAGCCGGCCGCAGCCCAATGCTCGACCGCGAACGACGCGCCCTCACCGGTCGAGGCGTCGTCCGAGCCGTACAGTCGAAGGAGCTCGTCGCAGAAGAACTCGGTGCTCGAAGTGGCGTGCCGGCGCGTGCCGAGGTCCTCGAAGCGAAGGCCGAGGGGCTCGGCGAACTTCAGCAGCCACTCGAAGTGCGCGGCTCCGAACCGGAACGTCCCGCCGTCGACGGTTCCCTCGGCACCCACGATCTCCGGGTCGGTGCCGGGCTCGAGTGGCTTCGCCGACTCGACGTGCAGCGGGCGGAACACGACGCCGAGCTCGTTGAGGAGGATCTCCTTGCCGGCGCGGTACGTGTCGAGGTCGGGCGCGTTGATCACCTTCCGCAGTTGGGCCTCGATGAACAGGTGGCTGAAGACCGAGAACTGGACTGTGAGGTGGCGGACGTCGTCGCCGGTGGCCTCTCCCTTCGCGAACCAGGTCGTGTACGGGTTCGCGACCACGACGGGATGATGGCGGACGACGTCGTCAACCCGCGCCTGGAAGGCGGCGAAGTCACGACCTGGGGCGTTCGCAGCATCCATCGGCGGCTCCCGCACCGCGTCGGTCCGAGCTCCGGGGACGATCTGACCCCCTCATCTGTACCCGATCCGCAGAATCAGTCAACAACGCTGGGAATTGTTGAGCAATCTGTTCACAAATCTCGCCGTGAGCCGTACGATATGGGCACGATGACCAAGGCCCTCGACGAGCTCGACGGCCGGCTGATCACGGCGCTGGCCGAGCATCCGCGGGTGGGCGTTCTCGAGCTGGCTCGGATGCTCGGGGTGGCACGGGGAACCGTGCAGGCCCGGCTGAGCAAGCTCGTCGACCGCGGGGTCATCACGGGGTTCGCGCCCGACGTGGACCTGACGGGGATCGGGTACGAGGTGCTCGGGTTCACGTCGATCGAGATCGCCCAGGGCCGTCTCGTCGACGTGGTGGCGCACCTTCAGGACATCCCCGAGGTGCTCGAGGTTCACGCCACCACGGGCCAAGGCGACCTGCACTGCCGGGTGGTGGCGCATACGAACGAGCACTTACAGCACGTGATCAACCGCATCTTGGAAGTGCAGGGCATCAACCGCACCACGACCGTGATCGCACTATCCGAGCAGATCCCGTTTCGCGTGCTGCCGCTGGTGGCGCGCGCCGCTGCGCGGGAGGACACCGATGAATGAGGGATTCGTGCGCCCGCAGTGGATGCGGGGGCGAGCGTCGCGGCAGGCACATGCGAGGCTGCCCGACGGCACTGTCGAGGAGGAGCATGGCCGCGAAGGCTTCAGCGGCCCCGCGAGTCATCTGTACCGGCTCCACCCGCCGACCGGGTGGGCGTCGGTCGAGGGGCCGCTGCGGCCAGCCGCGCTCGACATGCGCAAGCTCGACGGCATCGACGCCGACGCAATGCCGGTCACGCTGCTCGCCAATCACGAGGTGCGTGTGTCGTGGTGGCAGCGGCCCGTGGGAACCCCGGATTGGTTCGTGCGCGACGCCGACGGAGACGCGCTCTATCTCGTCCACGAGGGCGAAGGGCGAGTCGAAACGGAGTACGGCCCGCTTCCGTACCGCGCCGGCGACTACCTGCTCGTCCCGCGTGGCACGACGCACCAGTTCGCGCCGGAGTCGCCGACCCACCTGTTCACCGTCGAGTCGCTCGAGGGCGCGCTGTCGTTGCCGGACCGCGGGCTGCTCGGCCGGCACGCGCTGTTCGACCCGGCGGTCGTCGAGGTGCCGGAACCCGAGCCGCACGACGAGGCCGGCGAATTCGAGGTGCGGATCATGCGCGCCGGCGAGGTCACGCGAGCTGTGTACCCGTTCCACCCGTTCGACGTCGTCGGCTGGAAGGGCGATTTGGCGCCGCTGCGACTCCATGTCGACGACTTCCGCCCGGTCGTGTCAGCGCGGTACCACCTGCCGCCGTCGGCGCACACGACGTTCGTCGGGCCCGGGTTCGTGGTGGCGACGTTCGCGCCGCGTCCGTTCGAGGAGGATCCCGACGTGCTGCGGGTGCCGTTCTTCCACCGCAACACCGACTACGACGAGGTGATCTTCTACCACCGGGGTGAGTTCTTCAGCCGGGCCGGGATCGAAGCAGGGATGCTGACGTTCCATCCCGCCGGCATCCACCATGGACCCCAGCCCCAAGCGGTCGAGCGGGCGGCGCAGCGCCCGCTGGGCGGGTACGCCGACGAGGTGGCGGTGAATGTCGACGCGCGACGGCCGCTCCAGCTCACGCCGGCGGGCGCGGCGATCCGCGTCGAAGGGTACGAGCGGTCCTGGCGCGAGCAGTGAGCCTCGGCGCGCCGGAGCGAGCGCGAACGCCCTAGCGAGCCGGGCCTCGAGCGCGGCCAGCTCGTCCCACAAGGCGGCAGGCAGCTTGTCGCCGAGCCATTCGAAGTGCTCGTGGAGCGGACGACGGGACTCGAACCCGCGACCCTCACCTTGGCAAGGTGATGCTCTACCAACTGAGCCACGTCCGCGAAGTAACTGAGTGTATCGGCGGAGGCGTAGGGAATAGATGGGAACCGTCGCCTCGGGCTGATTGTCCCATCGGCGCGTCGCCCCTGGTCAGGGCCTCATGGCAACAGGGGTGGCCGCGGTCAGAGGACTGCCCAGACCGCGGCGAGGTTCAGCGGGCGGCCGGCTGGAAGAACTCGACGACGTTACCGGAGGGGTCTTGCAGGAGAATCTGCTTGCCGCCGGGTCCCTCCACGATGTCGTTGCGGAATCTGGCCCCGGCATTGCGGAGCTGGGCGACTTCGGCGTCGATGTCGTCGACGACGAGGTGGATGCGGTTCCAGCCACCAGGTCCGGGCTTGGTGCCGTCGGGCATCGGCCGTCCTGCGGAGCTGGTCGGGCCGGCGAGGAGCAGCCGGAGGTTGCCTCGTTTGACGTCGGCGAAGGCCGGTGCGGCGCTCGTGAGGAGCTCGAAGCCGAGGAGCTTGGTGTAGAAGGCGATCGACGCGTCGACGTCGTTGACCATGTAGCGGACGTTGACGATCTCATTGGTCGGCATGGGATGACCTCCTCGTCGTCTGTGGGCGGGCCAGAAGGTGGAGCAAGAAGCTGATCCGTGTCTCGAGTTCAGTCGCGATGCGTTCGAAGGCTGGGTAGGAGGCACGATCGGCCGGGCCTTCGAGCGCGGGGTCGGGGACGCTCCAGTGCACGAGCTGGGGGTGGGACGGGAAGTCGGGACACACCTCGCGGACGCGGTCGCACAGCGTGATCACCATGTCGAACCGCTGGGAGAGGAACTCGTCGAGGTGCTTGGTGCGGTTCGCGCTGATGTCGATCCCGCGCTTCTTCAGGACGCGCACCGCGTTGGGATGCAGCGGCTTGGGATTGCTGCCCGCGCTCGCAGCCTCAACGGTCCCGTCTGACATGCGTTCGAGAAGCGCCTCCGCGATCTGGGACCGCGTGCTGTTCCCGGTGCACAAGAACAACACCCGTCGGCGACGACGCGAGTGCCGACTAGGTGGACGCGTCGGGGGCACCGGTGCGAGCCACAGCGCCGGATGCAGCGACCCGCCAGCCGCCTGTAGCGCTTCCTGGCAGGCACTCAGGTCGATGGCGTAATAGCTGTCGCGCCCATCCGCCGAGCTGCGACGCGCGAACACGAGTCCGCCGTCTCGCAGCTGGCGGAGGTGGTAGGAGACCAAGTTCTGCGGTTCGTCGATGAGTTGGGTCAACTCGCGCACCGCCCGATCGCTATGGGCCAGCTCCCGCAACAGCTGCCACCGCACGGGATGCGCGACGAGCTGGACGAACCCGGGGGGATCAGCAGCAACAGCAGCCTCCACGGCCTTGATGCTACCCATCCGTGGCGCAATCGATCAAATCAGCTTGATGGAATCAGCCTATGCTCCTTGGCCTCCTCCTCGTCCTCCTCGCCGCAGCCAGACGCCGCAACCGAATCCGGCCGCCGGTAGCGTGCGGCCGTGTCCCAGTCGGGCTCACCTATGCAGGAGCTCCAACCCCTCGCGTCGCAAGAAATAGAGGTCACCGACGGCCTGCGCCACGTCGAGATCTACACGCTTGGTGGTCTGCTCACGCTGCTGTGGCACGGTGATCCGGCATCCGAGCACCTGGTCACCGCGTGCGGTGGTGCGATGGGCGGGCTGCTCGGACCGGCCGAAGGGATCTACCACGACCTCGGCGTGCGTTTCGCCGAGCAGGGCATCGGCCTCGTCCGGGTCGGCTACCGCAAGCCGAACGACCTTGGAGCCTGCGTCCACGACCTGGTGGCCGTGGCCGAGCTCGGCGCGCGGCGCGGCGCCAAGCGCTTCGTCACGATGGGTCATTCCTTCGGCGGCGCGGTCGCGATCCGCGCCGCCATCGTCCTCGGCGAAGACGCCGTCGGGGTCGTGACGCTGGCGACCCAATCAGCCGGATGCGAGGAAGCCGAACGGCTCGGCGAGACGCCTGTCATTCTCTTCCACGGCGAGCGCGACGAGCTCCTCCCGCCGCAGGCCAGCGAGCTCGTGCAGATGCTGACCGGCGGTGAGCTCGTCGTGTTCCCCGACACCGGACATCTCCTCAGCGAGGTGGCCGACGACCTGCGCGATCGGCTCGGCCGCTGGATCCCGGCGCGTTTCTCCTAGGGCAGCGGCACTCCGACGAGCGCGGCGACGGCACCGATCACACCCGCGACGATCAACGTCGTGACGACGCTGCGGCGCAGCACGAGCAGCGCGATGGCCGCCGCCGCGAGCACCCCGAACTGCCACGCCTCGCCCAGCGCGAGCGCGAGCGGAATCGCGGCCCCGATGATGGCGCCAATCGCCGCCGGCCCGGCGCCGTCGAGGAACGCGCGCACGTACGCGTTCTCACGCACAGCCCCGAAGCGCTTGGCGCCGAGCAGTACGAACGAGAACGAGGGCGCAAACGCGACCAGTGATGCAAGCAACCCGCCCCCCACGCCGTACGCGGCGTAGCCGACGACGGCGACCGTCTGTGTGACCGGGCCCGGTGTGATCTGCCCGAGCGCCACCGCGTTCAGGAACTCGGTGCTCGTCATCCAGTGGTAGGTGTCCACGGCGTCCGCCTGCATCAGCGGGATGATCACGAACCCGCCGCCGTACGCGAGCGCACCGACCTTGAAGGCGACCCAGACCAGGGCCAGGACACCGCCGGTCGCCGTGGCGGCGGTGGCCGCCAGTGGCCAGAGCTGCACGCTGACGCGTCCGTCACGACCCGCCGACTGGCACGCCACCTCGATCACACCGCAGCCGAGGAGCACGAGGACAAGCCAAGGTCCGACCGTCGCCGCTGCGATGCCACCGGCAAGGGCGTAGAGGATCCAGCGCCCGTGCGCCGGCGAGCGTCTCCAACTCTCGGGCGCGAGCCCGGTCCCCGCGCGCACGGCGACGGCGGCCACAGCCGCACCCGCGCCCGCGCCGGCGCCCCGCACCCAATCCGGCGGCGATCCCGCAAGGAACACGGCCGCGAGCGCGAGGATGACGGCCAGTCCCGGAAGGATGAACGCGGCGCCGCCCACGACGGCGCCGATCGGGCCGGCGACGCGCCATGCGCAGAAGATCGCCAGTTGCGTCGACGCGGGACCGGGCAGCAGATTGCACGTCGCGACGGCGTCCTCGAACTCGCGTGCCGTGAGCCACCATTTCCGATCGACGCACAGCTCACGCAACAACGCGATGTGCGCGGGTGGGCCGCCGAAACCCGTGAGGCCGATGCGACCCCACTGCGCGACGACATCGCGCAGGCCGGGCGAAGCTGTCACTCAGCTCTCGAGGCGCACGATGAGGTCGGCCGCGGCGCGCTCGAGTCGCTTCGCCTCGTCGTTCGAGACCGGGTGCAGGTCGTTCCCGGAGACGCAGATGGTCATCACGCGATCGCCGACCAACAGCTCGAGGAAGGGCACCCGAGCCGTCCCGAGAATGTAGAAGTACGCGCCGTCGCCGAGGCCGCGAACCGTCTCCGGCTGCTTGGCGTTCTTCCTGCTATCGAAACTCTCGCGACGTTCGTCGGTGCTGGCCTCGTCGATGAAGATCGCGTACTCGGGGTTCTCCTGCTCCTCGCCCACATTGTCCTTCGACGTCCACTCGCAGAAGGTGCCCGGGATCGTGCGGTCGGTGTCCTGTGAGCCGGGATACATGTCGGTGCCCATGACCCGATTGCCTCCTGCGTTGTCAGCAGGTCGCACGCGCTCCTTATGCGGTCATTCGCTCTGCCCGAACCGCCGCTGCTGTCGCACGCGGCCACGCCAAGACCAGCTCCGAGCACGGCGACGGCGAGGAGGGAACGGCGTCGGCGATTCCTCACGCCCCTGCCAGCCGCGCGACCACGGGAGCGAACGCCTCGTACTCGTTGTCGCCGAACGCGATGTAGGAGACGCCCCACTCCTCGCGTCGTTGTACGAGCAGATCGCAACACTCGTCGACCGTTCCCACCAGCGCGACGCCCGACTGCAGCGCCTCGTCGGCGCTGATCCCGAACGCGGGGGCAGCGGCCTCGGCGAGGCCGCGCCGGTCGTCAGTGATGGCGGCGAAGAAGTAACGAATCTGCAGTTCGAGGTCGTCGAAGCGCTCACCCGCGGCCTCGCGCACCCATTGGAATTTCTCGGTCCATGTCGCGGGCAGCGTCTCCCGGGCCTGCTCGGTCGTGACCTCGCCCGTGCGGGCGACGGGCGTGAACCCGATGATGTCCGCCTCGCGGGCCGCGAGGGTCAGCAGCTTGCGGCCACCGCCACCGACCAAGATCGGAGGGTGCGGTTGTTGCACCGGCTTGGGGAGCCCGTCATAGCTCGTGATGTTGTAGTGCTCGCCTTCGAACGAGAACGGCTCCGGTCCCCACGCGCCCTTCAGGACTGCGAGCGCTTCCGCGAGGCGATCGATCCGGATGCCGGGTAGGTCGTACCGGAGGCCCAGCGCGTCGTAGTCGGTTCGCATCCAGCCTGCGCCGATGCCTGCCTCGACGCGCCCATCGGAGAGCACGTCGAGGGTGGCGAACTCTTTGGCGACGACGGCTGGGTGCTTGTAGTCGTTGCCGAGAACCAGCGTGCCGACCCGCAGCGACTCGGTTGCTTCGGCCGCCATCGCGATGCCGACCATCGGAGCGAACGGCGTATCGATGAAATGGTCGGGCATGAACAAGGTCGAGTACCCGAGATCCTCGATCTTGCGCGCCTCTTCGCGCCACTCGCGAGCTGAGCTCGCCCCGCCACTCTGAACGCCGAAACGGAACGTGCGCCCATGCGCCATCAGGTGCCTGCCAACCGGGCCACGGCCGGCGCGAACTGCTCCATCACGTCGACGCCGACCACGACGTAGCTCATCCCCCATCGCTCGCGGCGCGTGTACACGTCGTCGATCATCTCCTCGAGCGTGCCTGCCAGCACAACGGGAATCTCGAGCGCCTCCTCGGGCGCGACGCCGAACGCGCTCGCCATCATCTCGGCCAGTGCGCGGCGATCGTCGGTGAAGTTCGTGAATCCGACGAACGACTGGATCTCGAGCTCGTCGAACCGATCGCCGGCGGCGGCGCGCAGCCGAGCGAGCTTCTCGTCAGTGGCGACGCCCGTCATGGAACGCGCGGTGTCGTCGCTGATCGCGACCCCGCCGCGCAGGTTGGCGTTGATGCCGACGATGTCGGCCTCGCGTGCGCCCAACCCGAGGATCTTCGGGCCACCGCCACCGATGATGAACGGCGGATGCGGCTGTTGCACAGGCTTGGGTTGCCCGTCGAGATCGGTGACCGTGTAGTGCTTGCCGTGGAACGTGCACGGCTGGTCGGCCATCAAGCCCTTGAGGATCGCGACCGACTCCTCCAGACGGTCGATGCGCACGCCGGGCCGGTCGAGCTCGAGACCGGCCTTCTCGTAGTCGGCGGTCATCCAGCCCGCGCCCAGCCCGACCTCCAGGCGGCCGTCCGACAGCAGGTCGAGGGTAGCGGCCTCGCGGGCAAGGACCACGGGGTGCTTGTAGTCGTTGCCCAGGACCAGCGAGCCGATGCGCAACGTGTCGGTGACGGCGGCGGCGGTCGCCATCGCCGGCATCGGCGCGAGCGGATGGTCGATGAAGTGGTCCGGCACGAACAGCGTCGAGTACCCGAGCGCCTCGGCGTTGCGTGCTTTCTCACGAAAGTCGGCTGCCGACGCCGCGTGTGAGCACATGACCCCGAATCGGAACTTCCGGTCGTGTGCCATGCGGCGGCAGGCCATCGGACGGCGCGATCAGCTCCCGGTCGAGCCGAATCCGAACACGTCGCGCTCCGTCGAGCCCAGGTCGTCGAACTCTTCCCACTCGATCATCTCGACCTTCAGCATCACCAGCTGCGCGATCCGGTCGCCGCGCTGCACCTCATAAGGGCGTGTCGGGTCGGTGTTCACGAGCAGCACCTTGATCTCGCCCCGATAGAGCGGGTCGATGAGCCCGGGTGCATTCAGGCACGTGACTCCGTGGTTGAGTGCGAGCCCGGAGCGCGGCAGCACGAATCCGGCGTGACCGGATGGGACCGCGATCGCGATGCCGGTCGGTACGAGGGCGCGGCCACCGGCGGGATCGATGTGCGCATCAATGGCCGCGTACAGGTCGTATCCCGCGTCGTCGGGATGCTGCGCGGCGGGGAGCTCGAGGTCATGATCGAGTCGCCGGACTCGGATGTGCATCCGTTCTCCTGTCGCCGTCGCAAGCTCCGGCTTCGCGGCGACGGTCGGCAAAGCCGCCGCCGCCGCCGCGGTCAGGCTATGCGGTCAGTTGCGCAGATCTGCGAGGAGCTCCTCGCGCTGCTCGTCGGTGAGCTCGACGACCGCGTTGTAGTGCGGATGGTCGACGACGATGCGCGCCGGGCCGGACGCGAACGCGTCGATCTGTTCGGGAGTGAAGCGGAACTTGAGGTAGTGGACGGTCGTCGTGGTCTCTTCGCGGGTGAGACGTTCCTCGTCCTCCGGAATGCTCGGCACCGACGACCCGTCGTGCAACCGTCGGCATCCCCACGGTGGGGAGGCCGTCGCTGCCGGTTACCGGCAACAAGGTGCTCGTCCCGCTCGCCATCGCCCTCGCGGCGCTTGCGCTGGGCGGAATCATGACCGTCCTCGGCCGTCGCCGGGTGACAGACGCGTAACAGGGCTCGACCCAGCGAACGGAGGGGGCGGCGCGGTTAGCGGGCCGCCCCCTCCCCCAGCTCCCGGCGTAACGCGGTCTCGAACTCTTCGACGGCTGGCCCTGCGTACTGCTCGCGCAGCGCCGTCAGCTGCGGATAGCCGGCGTCGCGCTCGGCGTCCCATTCGTCGGCGAAGCGGCCCGACGTGATGTCGTCGACGAGACGGCGCATCGTCGTCGCGAGGTCGAGATGGTCGTATGCGCCGCGACGGGTGAGCTGACCGTATTGGCTCGTCGGTGAGTGGAAGCCGAACTGCGCCGCGTACCCGGACTCGCGCACGAGGCGCATCGTCCGCTCCACCTCACCGGAGAGGATCAGCTCGGTGAGCACGGCTTCGAGCGGGATCCCCTGCTCGAGCATCACCTGCACGAACGTCGTGTGGACCGATGTGAGCGCGGGCGAGAGCGCCTGCTCCACCGCCAAGTCGAGCACGGCCTCCTGCTTCGGTGTGAGCTCGACCGCACCCTGGCGGAGACCGCCAATCGCCTTCGCGAGGGCGAGGGTGCGCTCGTGCGCACGTCCCGTCGCGTCGCGGTGAACGCCCACGGCGGTGATGAAGCCGATCCCCTCCTCGTAACAACGTCGTACCTCAGGACCGAGCATCCGGGGCGCGACCATGCCGACGTCACCGGCCGGGTCGAAACGGTCGAACGCGAGGGTGTAGCCGCTGGCGACGATCGTGATCCCGTCGACAGTCCGGCGCAACGGAAGCGAAGGGATCACGTCGTCGGGCACGAGCACGCACACCACGTCGGCAGCCGACGCGTCCGACAGCTCGCCGGCCTCGAAGCCGTCGGCGACGGCCTGCTCTCGTGACGCGTCGGCGCGCACGTAGACCGACACGTCGATACCCGAGTCGCGCAGGTTCAGCGCCCACGACTGACCCTGGTTGCCGTAGCCGATAACGGCGACGCTCGCGCCCGCGAGCGCCGCCAGATCGGCGTCGTCATCGTGGAAGATCGTCGTCACTTCGGCGCCTCGTACGTACTCCCACCTGCCTTCACCATCGCGCCCTGTGCTTCGTCCATGGTCATGAGGGGCGTGGTCTTGAACGCCTTGACGCCGCCCTTCGACGACACGGACATCGAGAACGCGGCAGCACTCACGTTGTCGGGGAACTCGACGATCGTGGTGAAGTCGTACTCGCCGAACGAGATGTACGCGGTCTCGATACGACCGCCCAGACCTTCGATGGCGGACCGGACCAGCTCGACCCTGTCTTGCGGATTCTTGATCATCTTCGCCCACGACTCGGGCGTGTACGCGGTCTGGATCAGGTAATACGGCATGATCCCCCCTCGCCTATGGCGACCTGATTCTTCACCCTCGCTGTTGTGCGATCCAGGCCTCGCGCAGCTTCGGCTTGCGCACCTTGCCGTTCGGATCACGCGGTAGCTCGGCGACGAATTCCACGACACGGGGGCGCTTGTAGTCCGCCAGCTTCTCGCGGCACCAGGCGACGACGCCATCAGCGTCGAGGCTCGACCCATCGTGGCGCTGCACGACGGCGTACAGGATCTCGCCCCAGTCGTCGTCGGGCACACCCAGCACCGTGCAGTCGACGATCTCGGGGTGCTGGTAGAGCGCGTCTTCGATCTCACGGGGATAGATGTTCACGCCGCCCGAGATCACCATGTCGCTCTTGCGGTCGGTGAGGTACAGGTAGCCGTCCTCGTCGAGGTAGCCGGCATCACCCACGGTGAACCAGCTCCCGCGGTGCGACGCGGCGGTCTTCCCGGGATCGTTGTGGTACTCGAAGCTCGACGCCGCCGGCTTGGCATAGATGGTGCCGACCTCGCCCGGCGGGAGCGCGTTGCCGTCGTCGTCGACGATCTCGAATTCGTTGCCGGGAAACGGCTTGCCGACGCTCCCGGGATGCTCGAGCCACTCCTGCGGGCTGATGACGGTCCCGCCACCCTCGGACGCCCCGTAGTACTCCCACACCTTGTCGGCACCGACGAACTCCATGAACGCGCGCTTGAGCGGCACGGGGCACGGCGCCGCCGCGTGCACGACGATCTTCAGCGACGAAAGGTCGAACTTGGCGCGCTCGTTCTCGGGGAGGGCGAGGATCCGGGTGAAGTTAGCCGGCACCATGTGGACGTTCGTCACGCACCAGCGTTCGATGAGCTCGAGGCATTCGCGCGCGTCCCACTTCGGCATGATCACGACCGTCCCGCCGAACGCGAGATGCATCTGCGACCAGAACAGCGGTCCCATGTGATACGAGGGACCAACCAGGAGATGCACATCGTCGGTTGTGAACCCCCAGCGTTCACCGGACGCGGCGACGCCGGCAGCGCGGCGGCGGAAGTCGTCCTCGCCGATCGCGACGCCCTTCGGCCGTCCGGTGGTGCCCGACGTGTACGCCATGATCGTGGGCCACCCGTCGCCGATCGCCTCGGGCGGCTCGACCTCGCCGTGGTCAGGCGCGTCCGCCAGCGCCTTCTCGTAGTCGCCACCCGGTCCGACGACGAGCCGGGGCACATCGGGCACGCCGTCGAGGGCGGACTGGAGCTCCTCGGCGACGATCACCGCCGTGGCGCCGGAGTCCGTGACGATCCAGCCCGCCTCGTCCGACTTGAAGTGGATGTTGATCGGGGCGACGACCGCGCCCACGCGACCGCAGCCGTGGATCGCCTCGAAGAACTCGAACGAGTTCGGGACCATCACCGCCACCCGGTCGCCTCGCTGCACTCCCAGCGCCGTCAGCGCGTGCGTCACACGGCGGGCCCGGTCGTCGAGCTCGGCATAGGTCCGCGTCTCATCTCCAAGGCGCAGCGCGACGTGATCCGGCCGCGCACGGGCGTGCGCAAGGAGTCCAGCGTCGTGGTTGCCCGTCTCTGACATGTCCGTCATCATGCCGCGTGACGACGGAGAGGGGAGATGGCATGGCCGACGACGGCAACATCCCGCTCGGCGACATCGGGAGCAAGCTGTTGTTCGAGGACGACGAGATCCGCATCTGGGAGCTGCGCCTCGACCCGGGTGAGGAGTCGGCTCCCCACCGGCACACGTGCGACTACGTCATCGTCGACGTCGCCGGCGACAAGATCGCAGCCAAGGCCGTGCCGGGCTACAAGAGCGAGTACGGCGACTACATCGAGGCGCCGGTCGAGCAGGGGCACACCATCTTCCTGAAGCAGGGCAGCGTCGAGACGGCGGTGAACGTGGGCGACAAGCCCTACCGGAACGTGCTGGTCGAGTTCAAGGACACCGCGCGCGGCTGATGGCGTTGCTGATCGGGAACGTGCTTCGGCACGCGGCCCGGTACACACCTCGGCGCCTGGCCGCGACGCTCGGCGACGCGGAGCTGACGTTCGGCGAGCTCGACGACCGCGCGAATCGTGTCGCCCACACCCTCGCGGGCATGGGCGTCGGGCTCGGCGACCGCGTCGCGTGGTGGGGCGACACATCCCTCGAGCCGCTGCCGATCTTCTTCGCGTTGGCGAAGCTCGGTGCCGTCTTCGCGCCGGTGAACGCCCGCTTGGGGCCGGACGAGGCGGCCGCGGTGATCGGCTACGCCCGGCCCCGAGTGCTCGTCACCGACGACGCCCACGCCGAGCTGGTCCAGGAGATCGACGTCCCGATCGTCACACACGCGCATCTCTTCGAGGAGGCCACGCGCGCCAGCGGCGTGGATATCGGCGCGCCGCGGCTCGACGAGCGCGATCCGCACGTCATCTTCTTCACGAGCGGCAGCACGGGACGGCCGAAGGGCGTCGTCCTCTCCCACCGCGCAAGCTGCCTGCGCAGCTTCCCGCCCCTTGCCGCCGACAGCGACGGCGGAACGGTGTGCATGTTCCCGCTGTTCCACATGGCGGGCTGGTCCCTCGGCCTCGGATGCTGGCACAGCCGCCGGCCGATCCATTTCGTGCACCTTCCGGACGCAGAGACGTTGCTCGACACGGTCGAGCGGAGGGGCGCGACGCGTGTCTACCTCATCCCCGCCGTGTGGGCGCGCGTGCTCGAGCACGGCGTCGAGAAGCATGACGTGTCGTCCCTCGTCGAGGCGGACACGGGCACGTCGGCGACGCCACCGGAGCTCGTCACCGCGATTCGCGATGCGCTCCCCCACACGGTCACGCGCATCTTCTACGGGTCGACGGAGGCGGGTCCCGGCACGGTCCTGGCGCACGCCGACCTGGGGCAGAAGCCCGGCAGTGTCGGGCTCCCCCAGCCCGGCGTCGACGTGCGCCTCGAGAACGGTGAGGTGTGCATCCGCAGCGACCTACTCATGGACGGCTACTTCGATCAGCCCGACGCGACCGCGGAAGCGATGCGCGACGGCTGGTACCACACCGGCGACCTCGGATCCCTCGACGACGAGGGCTACCTGTCCATCGTCGGCCGTGCACGCGACGTCATCCGCACTGGTGGCGAGACGGTCGCGCCCGCCGAGGTCGAGGCCGCACTCGCGACGTATCCGGCCGTGCGTGAGGTCGCCGTCGTCGGGGTCCCCGACCAGCAATGGGGCGAGATCGTGTGCGCGGTGGTCGTGCCGGAACCAGATGCCGGCGACGCGCTCGACCTCGACGACCTCCGTGCCCATTCCGACGCCGCGCTCGCGGCGTTCAAGCAGCCCCGGCGCCTCGAGATCGTCGACGCGCTGCCGCGCACGCCCGCGACGGGTCAGGTCCAGCGAACGCTGCTCGTCGAACGCATCGCGAGCACCACCCGCACTCGACCCTGACCCTTGCGTCAGGTTTCGGGCAGGGGTATTGATTGGCGTCGAGGGCAGGTCGCCGAGCAAGGGGGGTGCGGCGATGGGCCCGCATGGTCCGATGTCTTCTCGTCGTGTGGCACTCGCCGTGGCGTGCGCGCTCGTGCTTGTGCTCGTCGCCAGTCTCGTACCGGCCGTTTCGGCAGAAGTCCCGGCGGGTTCGTCCGGATCCTGCAAGAACGACCCGGGCGTCGGCAACGAGGAGGTCAAGGCCGGCGTCATACTCCCGAAGTCGGGTCCGCAGGCACAGTCGTTCTCCGATGCGCTGAACGGCATTCAGGCACGCGTCGACAAAGCGAACGCCGAGCAGGAAACGGGCAGGCGGAAGATCACCCTCGTCGACGTCGATGATGTCGGCGAGAACGCGCGCAACCTCACCGCCGCCCAGCAGCTGGTCCAGCAGGACGGTGTGTTCGGGATCATCGAGGTCAGCGCCGCGGCCCAGGGCGGCGCGAAGTTCCTCAACCAGCAAGGCGTCCCCGTCGTCGGCTGGCACGTCGGCGTTCCCGCGTATGGGCAGTTCAAGAACATGTTCGGGTGGCGCAACACGGTGCCGCCCGACCCTGCGAAGACGTTCACGACCCGCAACGCCGAGGTCATGCAGAAGCTCGGGGCGACCAAGATCGCGCTGGTAGGAACGAACCAGGCATCGAGCGCGACCTTCATCGACCAGATCGAGCAGGCGGTGAAGAAGACCAAGGGCATGAAGGTCGTGTTCAAGACGACCGACCTGTCGGTCTCTGACCGTGAGTTCACCGGCGTGGTACAGCGGATCAAGGACTCGGGCGCCGACGGCCTGTATACGGGCATGGATTTCCTCCAAAACACGGCGCTGAACGCGGCGCTGCAGCAAGCCGGTGTCCAGATGAAAGCCGTCGTGTTCCCCGGCGGCTACGACGCCCGGACGCTCGCGATCCAAGGCATGGAGGGCGTCTATTTCGGCGTCGAGTTCGTACCGTTCGAGCTCAGCCCGCCGGCGTTCGCCGAATACAAGAGCAGGATGGACGCGCTCGGAAAGCACGCCGAGGGGCAGGTTCCCTACAACGGGTGGCTGGCGGCGGATACGTTCATCCGCGGACTGAAAGCCGCCGGTCTGGAGTGCCCGACCCGAAAGAACTTCATCAAGAACCTCCGCAAGGTGAAGGACTACGACGGCAACGGCGCCTACATCCCGGTCGACTTCAACGAAGTCTTCGGCCGGCCCTTCTACTGCGTGTTCTACGTGCAGGTGCAGAACCAGCAGTTCGTGCCGCAGTTCGACGGCAAGCCCTTCTGCGCCAGTCGAGTCATCGATGGCAACAAGGTGAAGAAGCTCAGCGCAGAGCAACAGGCGAAAGGATGAGCCTCTGGCGCATCGCGGATAACGCGTGAACGCGCTCATAGTCGCGGGCCTGGTGCTGGGGAGCATCTACGCGATCTCAGCGCTCGGACTGGTGCTGACCTACACGGCGTCCCGCGTCTTCAATTTCGCCCACGGCGCGATCGCGTACTTCATCGCGGTCTTCTACTACTGGCTCCACACGCGTCACGGCTGGTCCGTGCCGGCGGCTGCGTTCGTGTCGATCGGGGTCGTGTCGCCTTTGCTGGGCCTGTTTCTCTGGGCCGCGCTCTTCCGGCGGCTGGCGTACGCGCCACCGATCGTGCGGTTCGTCTCGACCGTCGGACTCTGGGTGGCGTTGCCGGCGATCGTGAAGGTGGCGTTCCCGTTCACGAAGAGCGAGATCTTCGAACCGGAGGGGTTCATCGAGGGATCGCCAAGCGTGTTCCACATCTTCGGGGTTGCGATCAACGCGAACCAGCTCGTCGTCCTGATCGCGGCGGCCGTGGTCGCGGCGGGCCTGAGCCTGTTGATCCGCGGCACACCGCTCGGCCTCTCGATCCGAGCCACGGTGGACTCGCCCCGAGTCGCCGGCATCTCGGGTATGAACACGTCCCTGGTCACGGCGAGCTCATGGATGCTCGGCACCACACTCGCCGGCCTCGCGGGCGTGCTCCTCGCGCCGATCCTCGGGCTTGCCGACATCCAGTTCACGCTGCTGCTCGTGGCGTCGCTCGGCGCAGTCGTCATCGCCCGCATGACGAGCCTGCCCCTCGCGTTCGGCGGCGCGCTGCTCATCGGCCTCGTGCAAGAGGTGTCGCGCAAGTGGCTCCCCAACTCGGGCGTGCTCGCCAAGGGCTTCCGGCCCAGCATCCCCTTCATCGTGATGCTCGTCTTCCTGCTCGCGTACCAGGGCCTGCAGCGCGAACGATTCGAGGTCGACACGCGCGCGACCAGCCAAGAGCACCCGGAGGCACCCGCGCCCCCACCGCTGCGGGGCTGGCGGGCGGCGATCGGGCCGCTCTTCGTGGCGGGCGTGTTGTTCTCGGTGCCGCTGTGGCTCAGCGACTTCTGGGTCGGGGTCGTGAGCCAGGGCATGGCGCTGGCGATCCTCTTTCTCACGTTCACGGTGGTCACCGGCGAGGGCGGCATGGTGTCGCTCGGCCAGATGACACTGGCCGGGATCGGCGGTTTCACCGCCGCCAAGCTGGCGACCGATTCGGGCTGGCCGATCGGATGGGCGCTGCTCACCGGCGCGCTCGTGGCAGTGCCGGTGGGCATGCTCGTCGCCGGGCTGAGCCTCCGCCTGGGCGACCTCTACCTCGCGCTGGCGACGCTGGCGTTCTCGCAGCTGGTCGAGAACCTCGTGTTCGCGCGCGACGACTTCGACAACTTCGGGACCGGGGTCGAGATCGGTCGTCCCGGCTTCTTCGGGATCGACTTCGACGACCCGGCGCTGTTCTATCTGCTGTTGGTGGTGGTGTTCTGCGTCGTTGCGCTCCTCGTCCTCAACCTGCGTCGGGGCACCAGCGGGCTCGTCTTCGCGTCCATGCGTTCCAGCGAGCCGGCGTCTGCGACCATCGGGATCAGCATCGTACGCTCGAAGATGCTGGCGTTCGCGGCGAGCGCGTTCATCGCCGGGCTCGGCGGTGGCCTGTACGCCGTCGCGATCGGTCGTGCCGCCCCGGCTTCCTTCAATCTCCTCACCGGGATCGTGTGGTTGGCGATCGTCGTCACGTGGGGTGTGCGCTCGATCGTGGGCGCGCTCATCGCCGGGATCATCTTCGTCGTCGCGCCCCAACTCGTCAGCCTCTACCTGTCGGAGGGCTGGACCGACGTACCGACGATGCTCTTCGGTCTCGGCGCCATCGCGCTGGCTCGCGAGCCGCGGGGCGTCCTCTTCGACGTCGTGAACCAGCACCGCCTGCGCCGTCTGCGGCGCCAGACCCGCCGCGAGGAACGGGCGGCGGGGGCCACTGCGCCGGTGCCGGCATGAGGGACGCGACACTGCTCAGCGCCGACCACGTGACCGTTCGCTTCGGCGGCGTCGTCGCGCTCGACGACGTCAGCCTCCAGGCGGGTGGCGGCGCCGTCGTCGGTCTCGTCGGCCCGAACGGCGCAGGAAAGACGACGTTGTTCGGCGTCCTGTCGGGTCTCGTGCGGCCCCGGGGCGGCCGGGTGCTGCTACGAGGTGCCGACGTCACCCGCGCGAGCCCGCAACGGCGGTCACATCTCGGTCTCGCACGCACCTTCCAGCGCATCGAGCTCTTCACCGAGCTCACCGTGCGCGAGCACTTGGTGGTCGCGCACCGCGCTCACGAGCGTCGCGACCGCCGGCTGCTGACCGACCTGGCGGGGCTCGGCGGCCGGCCGTCGCCTCGCGAGCGCGAAGTGGTCGACCGGCTCCTCGACCTGCTCGGGCTGGCGCCGATGGCCGATCGTCCGGCCGCCCTACTCCCCCTGGGCACGGGGCGGCTCGTCGAGGTCGGCCGGGCGCTGGCGACCGAGCCCGCCGTCGTGCTACTCGACGAGCCCACGTCGGGACTCGACGTCGAGGAGACCAGGCGGCTCGCGAGGGCGCTCGAGCGAACGCGCGCCGATCTTGGTGTCGCCATCGTGCTCGTCGAGCACAACGTCGACTTCGTCCTCGAGCTCGCGGAGCACGTCACGGTGCTCGACTTCGGCAAGATCATTACCACCGGCAAGCCCTCCGCTATTCGCGCGAACGAGGCGGTCCAGGCCGCGTATCTCGGCAGCACGGTCGCTGCGGAGGCCCCGTGAGCCAGTCCCCGTTGCTGTCGGTGCAGCACGTCGGCGTGACCTACGGCGAAGCTCGCGCCGTCTTCGACGTCACGCTCGAGGTACCGGACGGAGGCACGGTCGCGGTGCTCGGCCCGAACGGGGCCGGCAAGAGCTCACTCGCCGGTGCCATCGCCGGCGTCGTGCGGCCTGCAGCCGGACGCATCACCTTCGACGGGCGCGACATCACGGGATGGTCCCCGCATCGCGTCAGCCGGCTCGGCGTTGCGTACGTGCCCGAGGAGCGCGGGATCTTCCCGCACCTCTCCGTGCTCGACAACGTGCGCGCGCAGCTCCGATACGTGGTGCCGCGCCGCGAGCGCAAGGCAGCGATCGAACGGGCGCTGGAGCTGTTCCCCGTGCTCGCGCAGCGGCGACACCAGCCCGCCGGGACTCTTTCCGGCGGTGAGCAGCAGATGCTCGGGCTGGCTCGGGTGCTTGCGGCTCCGCCGCGCTTCCTCATCGCCGACGAGATGTCGGTCGGGCTCGCGCCCAAACTCGTCGACCTCGTCTTCGAGAGCCTTGCTCGAGCGCGGGCCGAGGGCGTCACGATGCTGCTCGTCGAGCAGTACGTGGACCGTGCGCTCCAGTTCGCCGACGACGCGGTCATCCTGCGCCGCGGCGAGGTCGTGTGGCGCGGCCCAGCGGCGTCGGCCGGTGCCGAGACGCTGGCGGGCTACCTCGGCGACCCCGGGGTCGGCGAGGCGCGAGAGACGCCCGCTTCCTGACGCAAACGGTCGCGTAGGGCGAACTTCTGAACCTTCCCGGATGGCGTGCGCGGGAAGTCGTCGATCGTCCTGATCTCCTCGGGCCACTTCTGCCGGGCGAGCCCGGCGGCGTCGAGGTGCGCCCGCACGTCTTCGAGGCTTGGGATGTCCTGTCCGGCTGAAGGCCTGACGAACGCGCAGGCGTGCTCGCCCAGGCGCGGGTCTGGCGCGGCGACCACCGCGACCTCGGCCACGCCAGGCAGACGGAGGACGAGCTCTTCGACCTCGAGCGCGGAGATGTTCTCTCCCCCACGGATGATGATGTCTTTCTTGCGGTCGACAATCGAGAGGTAACCGTCGTCGTCGAGCACGCCGATGTCGCCCGTCGCGTACCAGCCCTCGACGTCGAAGCACTCCTTGGTCAGCGCCGGGTCCGTGTACCCGGGGAAGCAGTCGGGCCCGCGGCTGTGGATCTCGCCCGGAGTGCCCGGCTCGACCTCTTTGCCGTCGGCGTCCAGGAGACGGATCTCGACACCGGGCAGCGGTCGGCCGTCGGTGTACAGCCGCTTGTCACGTTGCTCTTCGTGGCGGGAACCGGTGATCGACGGGTGCTCGGTCGACCCGTACATGCGCACGATCGAGATGCCCATCGCGTCGGCGCGGTCGGTCACCGCCGCCGGGACGGACGAGCCGCCGAGCCCCACATGCGACATCAGCGTTCGGTGCTCGTCGGTGAATTCGGGGTGGTCGAGCAGGCTCGTGAGGAAGAACGTCGCGCCCGCGCCGCTGTACACCTGGTCTTCGAGCATTGCGGCGAGGACGACGGACGGGTCCCACACGTCGATGAGATGGATGGGCTCGCGCCGGTACACCGGGATGAGCAGCGCCGCGAGCATGCCGATGCCGTGGCCGACCGGCGCGCCGACCAGGGCGGGCGGACCGCCCGGCGCCGCCTGCATCGCGCCGAGCTGGCGGATCTCGGCCCCGATCGTGCGGTGCGCGTGCACGACGCCCTTCGGGTCGGCAGTGGTGCCCGACGTGTACGCAACGAGCGCGGGCGCCGACGGATCAACGCGCGCGGGGGTGGTGATCGCGTCGGCGTCGGCGTCGGCCAACGTCGAGAAGGGAAGCAGGCCGCTCGGTAGGTCTTCGTCCGTGACGACCGCTACGAGCTCGAGTGCGGGTAGGTCGGGGCGGAGGATGTCGAGGTTGGCGAGGTAGTCGAGATGGCCGAAGCGGTCAGCGGTGACGAGCACGCGCGCGCCGGAGTGCCGGAGGATGAAGCCGACCTCCTTCGGCCCGTAGAAGTGCACGATCGGCACCGGGACCGCGCCGAGGAACGCGGTGGCCCAGAACGTGGCGGCCGCCTCGACCCAGTTCGGCAGCTGGAACGCGACCAGGTCGCCCGGTCCGACGCCGCGAGCACGCAAACCGCCGGCAGCGTGACGGGCCAGATCGGCGACGTCGCCGAGCGTGCCCGAATACGGGCGCAGCTTCGACCGGACCTTGCACACCAGCTGCGACCCGTCGGCCAGGCCGGCAGCGAGGATCTCGCCCAGCGTGTCGTCGTTCCACAGCCCGTCGGCGACATAGCTGCGGGTGAGCTCCATGGGCGGGGCGCGCAGCTGCCAGTCGGGCGGCACGTCGAGGGACCGTATCTGAACCTGCGCCGGGGCGGTCCGGGGGCTGGCGCTGCCCGCGAGGGCGGAATAAGGTTCTGCCTATCCAGAACGTTGTTCCGACTGCTGATCCCGACGCCCCGGTCGCCGAGCGGGTCGCGTCCCGGACGCTGGCGGTGCGCTCGGAGGCGTACGCGTACGAGGTGCGCCGCCTCGTCGAAGCCGGCTACGCGGTCATGCGCCGTACGGGCAGCCTCGACCCGCGCGTGAACGACATCGTCCGCGAGGCGGGGCTCTCGAACCAGGCGTTCTACCGGCACTTCCGCAGCAAGGACGAGCTGCTCGTCGCGATCCTCGACGACGGCCAGCGGCAGTTGGTCACCTATCTCGAGCACCGCATGTCGGGTGCTCCGACAGGCGAGGCGCGCATACGAGCCTGGATCGAGGGCGTCATGGAGCAGGCGCGCAATGCCGCCGCCGCTGACAACACGCGGCCGTTTGCCATCAACAGCGCGCGGCTCGCCGATCGCTTCCCGGCGGAGGTCGCACGGTCGCGCGAGTTGCTCGTGCGCCCACTACGGGAGGCGGTCGCCGAGGTCGGCGGCGATCCGCAACGCGATGCGGACGCCGTCTACCACCTGGTCATCGGGTGCATGAACGACGCGCTCGTCGCCAGACGGCGCCCGTCCAAGCAGGACGTCGACCACTTGGAGCAGTTCGTGTTGGGGGGCCTGCGTGGAACGTGAGCTCTTGATCACCGGCATGGGCGGCCAGGGCGTGCAGCTCGCGGCGCAGGTGATCGCCCGCGGCGCGACGCTCGAAGGCCGTCACGTGATGCTGTTCGGCGTGTACGGCGGCGCGATGCGCGGGATGAATACCGACGGGACCGTGGTCGTGGGCGATGCGCCGCTGCAGGCGCCGCCGCTCGTCTCGCATACGTGGTCCGCCGTCGCAATGCACGACAAGTTCTGGGCACCCGTTGAGCGCAAGGTGCGTTCGGGCGGACTCGTGCTGGTGAACCACGCGACCTTCGAGACACCGGTCGACGAGGACCGCTACCGGGTCGTTCGATTCGGCGCGACGGACATCGCCACGGAGCTCGGGAACGAGCTCGGCGGGGCGATGGTGATGGTGGGCGCGTACGTCGGGATCACGGGTCTCGTCGGGTTCGACGCCACCATCGAAGCGATGCGGCAGTCGATCCCGCCCTACCGGCAGCAGCACATCGCCGCCAACGAGGTTGCGATCCGGGCCGGCTTCGACGCCGTCGACCATCTCGCCTTCCCGGCGTGGGAGCAGGAGGCGGCGCGTACATGACCGAGATCAAGAGCCGGGGCACGGTCACGATCGATGTCGACACGTGTAAGGGCTGTGAGCTGTGCATCACGGCGTGCCCGCCGCGCGTGCTGTCGATGGGCACCGAAGTCAACCGCCTCGGCTACCACTACCCGGAGCTCCACCCCGGGTGCACGGGCTGCGCCGCCTGTCTCATGGTGTGCCCCGACTTCTGCTTCGAAGTGTTCCGCTATGACCAGCCCCTGATGACCGAGATCACGGCGCTCGCACCGGAGACCAGGTCGTGACCACCGTCGCCACCACCGAACGCCGGCTCATGGAGGGCTCCGAGGCCATGGCCGACGCCGCGATCGCGGCCGGGTGCCGGTTCTTCGCCGGCTACCCGATGACACCATTCACCGAGCTCCTCGAGTACCTGGCCAAGAAGCTGCCCGAGGTGGGCGGCGTGTGCATCAACGCCGAGAGCGAGCTCGAGGCCGTTGGCATGGCTTGGGGCGCGCTGGCGACCGGCTCCCGTGCCGCCACCGGTTCGACTGGTCAGGGCCTGTCGCTCATGCAGGAGTCGTTCAGCGAGATCACGCTGGCCGAGCTGCCGTTGGTCGTGTTCAACATGGCGCGCGGCCAGCAGGACTACTTCCAGGCGACCCGTGGCGGCGGCCACGGCGACTACCGGCACATCGTGCTCGCACCGCTCGACATCACCGAGGCCGTCGAGCTCACCCAGCTCGCCTTCCATCTCGCCGACAAATGGCGGAATCCCGTCCTCGTCTACGGCGACTACCTGCTCGCACATACCCACGAGGCGGTGTCGGTCGCACCGATCGAGTTCCCGCCGCTGCCGGAGAAGTCGTGGGCGGTCGACGGCGCACGCGGCGGCACCGGCAGTTCGGGGGTGATCACGCCGCTCGGGCTGGGCAAGCACGGGCACGAGGGACCCGGCATCGAGCGGCACCTGCGGAACGTCACCGCGAAGCTCTCGGACATCGAGCGAGAGGAGCAGCGGGTGGAGACTGCGTTCTGCGACGATGCCGAGACGGTCGTCGTCGCGTTCGGGACGCCGGCGAAGTTCGTTCGCTACGTCGTTCGCCAGCTGCGCGACGAAGGCGAGAAGATCGGGTTCGTGCGGCCGATCAGCCTCTGGCCGTACCCGCACGCCGCCGTTGCCGAGGCGTCGGCCGGCGCGCGATGCGTCGGCGTGTTCGAGCTCTGCGCGGGCCAGATGATCGACGACGTGCGGCTCGCGGTGCTCGGCGGCGCGCCCGTCGTCGGCATCGGCGGCATCTCCACCGACGGCTCGGGCTTCGGCGTCGGCCCGCTACTCGACGCCGAGATCATCCGGGACCGCGTGCTCGCCGTGCACCGCGGCGGCTCCGACGCCGAGCTGCCGCCCCTGCCGGTGAACGAGCGCGGGTGAAGGGAGGACCTGCGAATGCCTGCTGAACCCGTCGATCCCATCCGTCCTGTCGGTCCGGTGCTCGATACGAGCGAGCCGCCCGATCACGCCAAGAAGGTCGCCGACCTCAAACCCGACCTGCTGCTCACCCAGGAGCACCACATGTGCCCGGGCTGCGGCGAGCCGCTCACGCTGCGCGTGTACCTCGAGGCGCTCCAGGAGCTCGGGGTCGCGCAGCGTTCGATCATGGTCGCCGGCATCGGCTGCTACACCGCGTTCTCGAGCACCGTCGACGTCGATCTCGTCCAGGCCCTGCACGGCCGGGCACCGTCGGTGGCGACGGGCGTGAAACGCATGCGGACCGATGCGGTGGTGTTCACGCTCCAAGGCGACGGCGACATGGTGAACGAGGGTCTCCAGGAGGTGCTCCACACCGCGGCGCGGGGCGAGAAGGTCACCTGCATCCTGCTGAACAATGGCGTGTTCGGCGAGACCGGCGGCCACATGACAGCGACGAGCGTCCTCGGCCAGCGCACGAAGAACTCACTCGACGGCCGCGACGCGGAGTATCACGGCTACCCCATCCTGATCGGCGACCTGATCGCGCAGCTCCAGGGGGCGGCGTACGTCGCACGGGGCTCGGTGCACAACGCGGGCGCTGTCGCGCGAACGAAGAAGATGTTCCGCCGAGCGTTCGAGTCGCAGGTGCACGACGAGGGCTTCTCGTTCGTCGAGGTGCTCACGATGTGCCCGACAGGATGGTTCATCCCGACCGGGGACGGCCCCGACTACATGCACGAGACCCTGGGCGAGGTCCACATCATGGGTGAGCTCAAAGTCGGCGGCGTCGTGAAGACGACCGAGGAGCTCCACGCCGAGAACGTGCGCCGCCAGCGTGAGGTCGAGGGCGCGCTCGAGCGAGGCGGCCTCGACCGGTAGCCGGCTTGGCCTAGCGCTTCGGGCAGCTCTTCGGGCTCACGCGCCCGGGCGCCGCGGGATCGCGCGCCGGAGTCCATGTGCCGGTCTCCGTCCAGCGCCGGCTCTTGCCGCGCTGGCACACGGACCAGTAGGCGTACGGGGTGGACACGCGGTCGCCGGCGGCGTCGAGCCGGATGGTTCCGGTGACGCCGTTGGCGCCTTGGGCGGTCGTCGCGAACGCGAGGCGCAACGTGGCGGCGTCGGTGTCGACGGACGTTTCTGCGAGCGTGCGGGCGGCGACGTTGAAGGCGTCGTATGCGGCCAGGGTGAACGCGTCGGCCGGGTTCTTGGCTCGTTTCGAGATCTGGGTCAGCAGCTTCGCGTCGCGCTTCGCTCGGTCCGGGGGCAGAGCGACCAGAGGGCTCGGGTAGCCCTCGACCTTGCCGCTGGTGGCGAACGTCGCCGGGCCGCGGGCGAGCAGGGCCTTCGATTGCGCCGATCCGTCGCCCCCGTACCAGCGAACACCGTTGAGACCGCTGACGGTGCGCGCCGCGTTGAAGACGTCGGCGACCTCCTCGAACCCTGCGAGATACACGGCGACGTTTTCAGCGCCGGCACTCCCGATCGCCGCCTCGACTTGCGTGCTGAGGTCGGCCAGCGCGGCGCTGAAGTCGGTGGTGTCGGTCTCGTAGCGCACGCCGTCCGTGACGGTCGCGCCCGATGCGGTCGCGGCGGCGCGCACGGAGTCGACGAGACCGTTGTTGCCGCGATCGTTGCGCCACATCGGGACGACCGTGGTCGCGCCGTTGCCGAGCACCAGATCTGTGGTCGCGCGCCCTTCTACTCGATCGGTCGGAATGAAGCGGTAGACGTTGTCGTCGGGCTGGGCGATTGAGGAGGCCGTGCTTCCCTGCGACACCAGGATGACGCCTCGAGCCGCGGCTTGGTCTGTGATCGCCGCGACCTCCGAGCTCGACTGCGGACCGATCGCGATCCGCACGCCCTTGTCGGCCAGCCTTGTAAGAGCCGCCTGGGCCTGCTCGGCTTCGAGGTTGGTGTTCTCGACATCCAGGACGACCTTGACCTTCTTGCCCTTGGCCGCGTTCCAGCGCTGCGCCGCGATCTCCAGCGCCGCCTTGCTCGTTGTCCCGAGCGTGGCGCCATCCCCGGTCACCGAGAGCAGCGCGCCGATATGGACTTCTCGCGGAGTTTCGCCAGCGATAGCAGCCGGCGCACCAATACCGATCGATCCAATGACGACAGCGACGGTGGCGAGGCCGCGAAACACCGCCGCAATCTACACGCTGCCGCGCGCGATGCCGCTGCGACGGAGTACCGATTCTGCGTACGCGTGTGTGCGGAAGAGGAGGATGGGATCGTCCGAGAGCTCGATGCCGTCGGTGACGCGCGTCGGATCGAACACGAGGACGTCGCCGCCCTGCTCGCGGTCGTGCGCCAGGCCGGTGACTTCGAGCCGGCCCAGCGTGACCTGCTGCCGTTCGTCGGGCCACGACACGCTGGGATCGTCGACGTCGTCACCGGCTTCGGCGATGTGTACCGAGAGCGTGAACGCAGCCGGATTGTCGGCGAGTCGTTTTCCCAGGTCTTCTTGCAGGTAGTTCGCTCCGCGCGCTTCGGCTTCCTCGTTGCTGAGGCTTGCCTCGCCGGCCTCGGGTTCCCACCGGTAGCGGACGTATCTGTTGCCGCCGGCGTCGTCGAAGAACCGGTAAGAGTGGAGGGAGTTGTACGCGCACCGCAGGTAGCTCTCGGGCGGCGTGGCCGCGAGGACCGCCGCCCCAGCGGTCAGCGCCTCGGGGTGCTGCTCGAGAAACGCACCGATCGCGGCCGGGTCGGGCTCGCCGGTCGCGGGATCGGGGGTGCGGGCTCGGCAGAAGTCGAGGAAGCCGTCGATCGTGTTGACGAAGAACGCCGGCAGCGTGATCCCGACGATGTCGGTGGTCGTGCCGTCCTCCAGGTAGAACTTCGTGGCCATGCCGCGGCCTTCGCGGGGCTCATAGTCGGGGGCAGCCGGGTCGCCGCTGCCGTTGGAGAAGCGGACGTGGGCGCGGACGGGCCCACCTTGGAAGTGCGCGGCGCGGGTCAGACGGCTGGCGTCTGCGGTCGGGGTGAACGACGCCGAGCACAGCGTGCCTTTGGCGTGCGCAGCCCGATAACCCGGATGGTGGCCGCTGATGGCGTTGATGGCGTCGCAGGCCTGCCGTGCGAGGTCGTCCATGCCCATCGCTGACCTCCTCTGTGCTAAAGGCGATACGTGGACTTTACGTATCCGCCGGAGGCCGAGGCGTTCCGCGAGGAGTTCCGCGCCTGGCTCGACCAGCACCTGACGGACGACCTTCGGGAGCTCGCCGAGCACGCCGTCGGCGACGATCCGGAACGGATCGAGCGATTGCGGGGGTGGAATCGCACGCTCGCCGACGCTCGCTACGCGGCGATCGCCTGGCCGGCCGAGTACGGCGGTCGGGGGGCCTCGCTCATGGAGCAGGTCGTGTACGCCGAGGAGATGCACCGCGCCGGAGCGCCGGGCACCGTGAACATCATCGGGCTGTCCAACATCGCGCCGGCGATCATGGAGCACGGCACCGAGGAACAAAAGCGGACGCTGCTCCCCCGCATGCTGCGCGGTGACGACATCTGGTGCCAGGGGTTCTCCGAGCCCGACGCCGGATCGGATTTGGCCTCATTGAAGAACGTCCGCGGTCCTCGACGGCGACCACTACCTCCTCAATGGGCAGAAGACGTGGAACACGCTGGGCGCGTTCGCGAACCACTGCGAGCTGCTCGTGCGGACCGATCCGACCGCACCCAAGCACCAGGGCATCTCATGCCTGCTCGTGGACATGACCCTGCCCGGCATCGACGCGCGCCCGCTCGTCACGATCACGGGCGAGCGTGAGTTCAGCGAGATCTTCTTCACCGACATGCGGGTGCCGCGCGAAGCGTTGTTGGGTCCGGTCAACGAGGGCTGGCGGGTCGCGATGACGACGCTTGCCTACGAGCGGGGCACGGTCGCGAACCTGCACCTCGGGCTGCGCAAGAAGATCGCCGACCTGTTGGAGACGGCGAAGCGCAGCGCTGCGGCGCGGGATCCCGTCGTGCGACAGCGGCTGGCGCGCGTCTACTTGGAGGGCGAGCTGCTGAAACTGCTCTCGCAGCGGGCAATCTCGGGAGCGCTGCACGGCCGGGAGATGGGGCCGGAATCGAGCATCGCCAAGCTCGTCTGGAGCGAGGCCGAGCAGCACCTGGGCGAGGTCGCCGGCGACGTGCTCGGCCCGGACGCCAATACCGGACGTTGGGGACGCGATCGGGTCGCGATGCGGTCGTACACGATCGCGGGCGGCACCACCCAGGTGAACAAGAACATCATCGCCCAACGCGTCCTCGGCCTTCCGCGCGGGGAATAGGCGTGGCACGCTCTCCTGAGTGGACGAGCTGAACGCGCACGAGGCCGTCAATGTCTACTTCGACGAGGCGGCCGCCACGATCGATCTCCACGACGAGATGAACGACGTCCTCAAGTCGTCGTATCGGGAGCTCGCGGTCCAGGTGCCGGTGCGTCTGGATTCTGGCGGGCTCTTGGTCGTCCGCGGCTACCGCGTGCAGCACAACGGAGCGCGCGGCCCGTACAAGGGCGGCATTCGTTACCACCCAACAGCCGATCTCAACGAAGTCCGGGCGCTCGCCGCGCTCATGACGTGGAAGACAGCGTTGCTCAACATCCCGTTCGGCGGCGCCAAGGGTGGCATCGAGGTCGATCCGCTGCCGCTCAGCGCAGGCGAGATCGAGCGCATGACTCGACGCTTCACGATGTCGATCAGCCACGTGCTCGGCGTCTACCGCGACATCCCCGCGCCCGACGTCAACACGAACGCCCAGGTCATGGCGTGGATGATGGATGCCTACTCGGGCAAGGAGGGCTACACACCCGCCATCGTCACGGGCAAGCCATTGGAGTTCGGTGGCGCGCCCGGGCGGGAAGCGGCGACGGGTCGCGGCTGCGTGTACGTGTTGGCGGCGGCGGCGAAGCACTGGGGCGTCGATCTCGCCGACAAGACCGTCGCGATCCAGGGCTTCGGCAACGTCGGCTCATGGGCCGGAGCCGAGCTCGCCAACCGCGGGATCAAGGTGGTCGCGGTCTCTGACCGGTTCGGCGGCGTGTACCGCGACTCGGGGCTCGATATGCCCGACCTCGTGAAGCTCGCGCGCAGTGGAAGGTCTGTGACCGAGGCCGAAGACTGCGAACGCCTCAGCAACGACGAGCTGTTGGAGCTCGATTGCGACGTGCTGCTGCCCGCCGCGCTGGGCGAGGTGATCCGCAAGGACAACGCCGACCGCATTAAGGCGAGCATCGTGCTCGAAGCCGCGAACTATCCGACGACACCCGACGGCGACAAGATCCTCAATGACCGCGGTGTGCGCGTGATTCCGGATGTGCTGGCGAACGGAGGTGGCGTCGTCGGCAGCTACTTCGAGTGGACGCAGAACATCCAGCAGTTCACCTGGAAGGAGTCTCGTTTCAACGACGAACTGGCGGACAAGCTCGAGGAGGGATTCGATTCCGTGGCCGGCTTCTCCGACTACCACCAGTGCTCCATGCGCACCGCCGCCTACGCCATCGGCATCGCCCGAGTCGACAAGGCAGCCCACATCCGCGGCTACGTCTGACCCGAAGGTTTGGCGCGATCAGAGCTTCGTCGTCCGTGCAACCTCAGCGGCCTTCGACATCATGTCGAGGACGATGGGGCCGAAGGCTTCCATCTTGGGGTTGTCGGCGCCGCCGGCGACGTAGCGGGCGTAGCCGCCCTCGAGCACGATCGCGATCTTGAAGCGGGCGAGGATCTCGTAGTAGTCGATCTCGTCGACAGGCCGGCCGCTCTCGTTCGCGTAGTACTCGAGCAGCTCCGACCGTGACGGCAACCCCCTGTAGTCGACGTATCCCAAGCTCGACGGGTCGTCGCCCTCGCGCGGCCAGCCCATGATCACCCAGCCCAGGTCGAGCAGCGGGTCGCCGACCGTCGCCATCTCCCAGTCGACGACCGCCGCCAGCCGCGCCGGCGCGCCGTGCCCGAACATCACGTTGGCGAACTGGTAGTCGCCGTGGATGATTCCGGGCTCATAGCGGCTCGGCTTGTGCGCCCGCAACCACTCCGCGGCGACGTCGATCCCGGGCAGCTCCCGGAACTGGAACCGCGAGAGGTGCGACAACCACCGGTCGACCTGCCGTTCGTGGAAGCCGTCCGGCTTGCCGAAACCCTCGAGCCCGCGTGCCCGCCAGTCGACCTTCGCCAACTTGGCGATCCCGTCGACGAGCTGAAAGCCGAGGCCGCGGCGCGCCTCCAGATCACCGTCGAACGGCGGCGGCCACGAGCGTCCCATGCTCATCGGCGACCAACCGTCGATGTGCCCCATCAGGTAGAAGGTGGCGCCCAGCACGCTCGTGTCCTCGCACACCGCGATCGCCTCGGGGTGCGGCACGTCAGTGCCGTTCAGCGCCTCGAGCACGCGGTATTCACGCAGCATCGTCTCGTTGCGGCCCGCAGGGACCTCACGCGGCGGCCGCCGCAGCACGATGCGGTGCTCGCCTCGGGTGAACTCGAAGATCTCGTTCGACGCGCCGCCGCTGATGAAGTGCGTCTCGATCGGTTCCCCCGCCCCGGGCAGCCTCTGCGAATCCATCCAGCGCGCCAGAGCGTCGGCGTCGACGAGGCCCTCCGTCCGCGCCTCGTCGTCCGCCGACTGCCAGAGCGCGTCCGTCACAGGTTGCCGACCTCAAGGTCGAGCAGGTGGGCGAACTTCTCCCGGGCCTCGGCCCGCCGCTCGGGCAGATGGGCCGGCGGCCACAGGCCCTCGTACGGCTGGTACTGCTTCAGCACCTGCCTCGCGATCGTCACCTTGTGCACCTCGGTCGGGCCGTCGGCGATGCCCATGATCGGCGCCGCCAGCCACATGCCCGCGAACGGCATCTCGTTCGACACACCGAGCGCGCCGTGGATGTGCATGGCGCGGTACACGACGTCGTGCATCACCTTCGGAGTCGCCACCTTGACGCCGGCGATCTCGGTACGCGCCTTGTGCCCGCCCACCTGGTCGATCGTCCACGCCGCGTGCAGAACCTGCAGCCTGAACTGCAGCAGCTGGATCCACGACTCGGCGATCGCGTCCTGGACCATCTGCTTCTTCGCCAGCACCTCGCCCTGCGTCTCCCGGCTGAGCGCCCGCTCGCACATCATGTCGAACGCCCGCTGGCACGCCCCGATGGTGCGCATGGCGTGATGGATGCGCCCGCCTCCGAGGCGCGTCTGCGCGATCACGAATGCCTGCCCCTCGCCGCCGAGCAGGTTGTCAGTTGGCACCCGCACGTTCTCGTAGCGCACGTAGGCGTGCGAGCCCTCGTCTTCGCGCTCTCCCCCGAGGCCGACGTTGCGGACGATGTTGACGCCCGGCGTGTCGGTCGGCACGAGGAACATCGACGCGCCCTGGTAGACGGGCACGTCCGGGTCGGTGATCGCCATCACGATGGCGAACTTGGCGTACCGCAGGTTCGACGAGAACCACTTCTCGCCGTTGATGACCCACTCCTCGCCGTCACGCTCGGCCCGGCAGCGGAACTGCTGCGGATCGGCGCCGGCCTGCGGTTCGGTCATCGAGTAGCAGGACGAGATACGGCCGTCGAGCAGAGGTTGCAGATACCGCTCCTTCTGCTCCTCGGTGCCGTAGTGGGCGATGATCTCCGCGTTGCCGGAGTCGGGCGCCTGCGAGCCGAACACGCTCGGGGCCCACGTCGACCGCCCGAGGATCTCGTTCATCAGCGCCAGCTTGAGCTGCCCGTAGCCCTTACCGCCGAGCTCGGGACCGAGGTGGCACGCCCACAGGTCACGCGCTTTCACCTCGTCCTGGAGCGGCCGCACCACCTTCTCGTGGACGGGATGGTCCTTGTCGTAGACGAGATGTGAGTTGAATGCGAGGTCGAGCGGCTCGATCTCGTTGCGCACGAAATCGGCGATCCAGTCGAGCTTCTCCTGGAAATCCGGGTCGGTCGAGAAATCCCATGCCATCGCGTCGTCCTCTCATCGCTGCGTCGCGTACCTCACAGTGTTGCCACGTTCATCTGCTGCGTGCCGGCTGGGGTCTCGGCCTCCGTCGGTGTGAGGGTGACCTTGCGCCCGACCAGCTCCTCGGTCTCCGCCGACACGAGCAGATCGGCGTCGAGCACCTTCCCGTACGCACGATTGCCCTCCGGCAGATCGCATACGACCACGCCCCAATCGGGATCGCCTTCCCGGCCGTGCACGATCGAGTACGCCGCGACGGTGGCCGCACCGTCGTACACGTCGCGGATCTCACGCCGGCCTTCGGCGCCGACCGCCGACTGCACGCGCTCCTGCTCGGGCGGTGCGACGGCGCCGGGCTCGGTCGAATAGAGCCCGTAGACGTGCTTCGTCATGTGCATCCCCACCCCGCTGACCAGCCCGTAGGAACCCGGATCGCCACGCAGCACGTCCGCCATCGTCGCGATCGAGTGCGTCATGTAGTCACTGCCGGCGCCGCCGTGGTACGGCAGCCCGCCCGTGACGGTGAGCAACCGGGAGTCGCCATCGCCCAACCCGAGCGCGTCGCGCGCGAAGTTCACCGAGCTCCCGAAGCAGCTGTACACGTCGAGATGCGCGACGTCGTCGACGCGCACGCCGCCGACTCGCATCGCCTCTTCCGCCGCGGCCGCCATCGCCGGCGAACGCCACATCTCCTCGTGCTCCGCCACGTACGTCGGGTCCGTCGCGTAGCACCAGCCCCGCAGGTACACGCGCCGCTCCGGTGGCACGCCCAGGGCGTCAGCCGCCTCGTGGCTCGCAAGCATCACCGCCGCCGCCATGTCGACGTCCATGATCGACACCATGTACTTCGTGTACGGGTAGCCGACCATGCGGTTCTCGGGTGTGGCAGTGATGATCTCGTCGGCCGACCGCCCCACGCGGAACCACGCGTTCGGGTTCGCCGCCGCCAGTTCGGTGAAGGGCGCGAGCAGCTCCCCGAGCTCGCGCCGGTAGTCGTCGAGCCCGACGCCCATGTGGCCGCGTCGCGCGTTGTCGAAGATCGCGAAGGTCAGCCACGCCTGGAACACCTCGTGCGCGACCTCGGCCGGATGGAACGGCGCCTCCCACGGGAACGGGCGCCGCTCCTCCGGCTTGAAGCGGTACGGGTAGCGCTCGCCGCGCCGCTTGTACCGCCGCTGCGTCGCCAGCGCCTCGGCGCCGCAGATCAATGCCACATCCAGATCTCCGGCAAGGATCCGCTCCGCCGCGCCGTTCACGAGCACCTGCGGCGTCGTTCCGCCGATGCCCGAGTAATAGGAGTGGCGGGGCGAGATGCCGAGCGCGTCGGCCAGCCGAGCGGGCGGGTCGTCGTACTGCCACGTCTGGCAGTACACGATCTGGAGGCTGTCGAGCCGCTCCAGCGCCGCCGCACCCACGCCCGTGTCGTCGGCGGCGCGCCGGGCGACTTCCTCCCACATCACGAGCGGCTCGGGCGCGCCCTCGTCACCGACCTCTTCCGGATGCCAGGTGCGCTGTCCGACGCCGATCAGGCACGGCGCACGCGGATCCACCGCGGCCACCTCTACTTCCCCTGCCAGTTGGGCTTGCGCTTCTCGGCGAACGCCTTCGGGCCTTCCTTGGCGTCCTCCGTCTGGAAGATCATCGAGCTCAGCGCGCTCTCGTTCTTGTATGCGTCACGCAGGCTCATGCCGAGACCCTCCCACACGCTCTGCTTTGTGGCCTGCACGGCGAGCGGCGCGTTGGCGGTGATCCGGTGCGCGTACTCGTACGCCTTGTCGAGGAGCTCGTCGCGTGGGACGACCGCGTTCAGCAACCCCATCTCGTATGCGCGCTGCGCGGGAATGAGGTCGGCGCACAGCAGGAATTCCATCGCGTACGGGAAGGGGATTTGGCGCGGCAACCGCACGGTCGTCCCCCCGCCCGCGAACAGGCCCCGTTTGGGCTCCATCACCGAGAACTGGGCCTCCGGGCACGCGACACGGATGTCGATCCCACCGAGCATCTCCATGCCGCCGGCGGTGCAGAAGCCGTTCACGGCCGCGATGATCGGCTTCCAGATCTTCGCCCCCCGCAGCACGGCCTTGGTGCCGTCGTCCAAGCGGTAGCCGTCGACCTCGCTGAGACCTTCCTTCTGGATGCGCTCGGCCACCTTGGTGATCTCGGGGACGTACGTCTTGAGGTCGGCGCCGGTGAAGAAGGCGTCGCCGACGCCGGTGATGATCGCGACCCAGGCGTCGGGGTCGTCGTCAAAGCGCCCCCACGCCATGCGGAGCTGATTGAAGTGCTCCATGTCGGCCGAGTTGCGAGCCTCGGGCCGGTCGATCGTGATGCGGACGACGTGCTCGTCGTCCCGCTCGTAGTGGATGGGCATTGCCGCCTTTCTGCGTACCTCGCGAACCTGACACAGTAGTCAGGGAACCGACGATGGAGCCCGAGGAGAGGTCGTGCGCGAACACCGTTACTCGTTCGAGATCCCGCACTCGGCCGCGCGCATCTGGGCCTTGTTCCAGGACTACGACCGCTGGACCGACTACGCGCCCATGGTCAAACGCGTCGACGTGCTCTGGCCCGGCGACGAGCACCACAACGGACGGCTGCGGCGCGTCATCTACCAGATGCCGTTCGGCCGCGAGGGCTCGGCGCTCGAGCTCGTCACCCATGTCGAGCCCGAGCGCGGCTACACGTACACGATGATCTCGAGGGACGCCGGCAACGACCAGACGGGCAAAATCAGCCTCGAGCCCATCGGCCCGAACCGCACGCGGTTCCGGTTTGAAGAGCGCTACCACCTCACGAAGGCGCCGTGGAAGTGGTTCGAGGGCCCGATCTACCGGTTCATCAACAAGAAGAACGAGGAGAGCATGCGACGCGCCGCCGAGTGGCTCTCGGCGCACCCCGAGTACCGTTCCGACCTGGTGGCGAGCGAGCAGCAGGCCACGTAAAGGGGACGAGTCGTGACCGACAGACCGAGAGCGCTCGTGACGGCGCCATTCCGCGGCGAGGGTCTCGAGAAGCTCCGCCGCCTCGGCGACGTCGTGTACGACCCGTGGATCGAGCAGCAGCCGCTGCGGATGTACAACGCCGACCAACTCGCGGAGCGCATCGAGCAGGAGCGCGTAAACATCGTGATCGTCGAGGGCGACTCGGTGAAGGGTCCGGTCCTCGATCTGCCGCTCCTCGCCGTCGGCTCCTGCCGGGGCGACCCGAACAACGTCGACGTCTCCGCCGCCACGGCCCGCGGGATCCCGGTCTTGCGGGCGCCCGGACGCAACGCCGACGCCGTCGCCGAGCTGACGGTGGCACTCATGCTTGCCGTGAACCGCGGCGTGGTCCGCGCCGACGGCGACGTGCGCGACGGCGAGATCTACCGCGACGGCACGATCCCCTACCAGCGGTTCCGGGCGTGGCAGCTGGCGGGTCGGACTGCGGGCCTGGTCGGCCTCGGTGCGGTCGGCCGCGCCACGAGGTGGCGGTTCGAGGGACTTGGCCTGCGCGTGATCGCCCACGATCCCTATGCCGACGACGCAACGCACACGCTCGAAGACCTGCTCACCGAGGCCGACGTGATCTCGATGCATGCCGTCGTCACGCCCGAGACGCAAGGAATGATCGGTGCGCCGCAGTTCGCCCGCATGAAGGACGGCGCGATCTACGTCAACACCGCCCGCGCCATGCTCCACGACACCGACGCGCTCGTCGACGCGCTCCGGTCGGGCAAGCTCGCCGGCGCCGGCCTCGACCACTTCGAGGGCGAGCACCTGTCGACCGACCATCCACTGACATCGATGCCGAACGTCGTGCTCACGCCGCACATCGGCGGCGCGACGTACGACACAGAGGCGAACCACTCGAAGCTCATCGCCGACGGCCTCGAGCAGCTGCTCGGCGGGGGCAAGCCCGACAACCTCGTGAACCCGGAGGTCCTCTCTCAATGAGCGAGACGAAGCTCACCGCGCAGGAGACGAAGGAAGCGGTCCTCTGGGTCGCCAAGGAGATGCTTCGGAGCAACCTGGTCGAGGGCACCGCAGGCAACCTCGGAGCGCGGCTCCCTGACGGCAACGCCGTACTCACCCCGTCGTCACTCGACTACACCGAGATGACGCTCGACGACCTCGTCGTCACCGATCTCGACGGCAACGTGCTCGAGGGTGAGCGGAGCCCCACGACCGAGAAGGCGCTCCACCTCTCGGCGCTGCGGCTGCACGACGACATCAACGCCACGATGCACTGCCACGCCCGGCACGCCACGATGTTCGCCCTCACGCGCCAGTCGATCCCGGCCGTCATCGAGGAGTTCGTCGTGTACGTGGGCGGCGACGTCGAGGTCGCCGACTACAAGACGACCGGCACCGACGAGCTCGCCGACGAAGTGGCCAAACGCGTCACCGACCGCGCCGCGGTGCTCATGGCGAACCACGGGCTGTTCGCGGTAGGCAAGGACCCGAAGCAGGTGCTGCACATCGCCCACCTCGTCGAGCGCACGGCCGAGATCATCTGGGGTGCGCGCCAGCTCGGCGAGGTCGTCCCGATCCCCGACGAGGTGAACGAGACCTTCGCCGGCTACTACCGGTTCGGTCGCACCGGGAAGTTCTGAGTCACAGCGCGGCCAGGAACGGCTCGTTGAAGTTCGCGGTGCTGACGGTCGTGGCCTCGAGCTCGTAGTGCTCGCCCGTCGGCCCGTGGTCGAAGACGACCCTGGTCGCGAGCTTGCCCGGCGTGGTCTCGACCTTCAGGTCCGACCGGTCCCACACACCGAGCTGCTCCTGGATCTTCCAGCCGCTGCGCCCCTTCTGCTTGCACGAGAACGCGTAGAGCTTGTCGGCGGTGAGCGCGAGCAGCGCCGTCTTCGTGCCCTTCCAAGAACTCTTGGCGAGGCCGCGGGCGTCCTTGTTGACCTTCCGGCGCTTGATCATGGCAGCCACGCCGCTCACCTGGTCGAGGCCGAACGTTCCCCACGTGCCTGCCGGTTGGAGGATGCCAGCGGCCACGACGGGCTCGGGCACCTGCTCCTGTGCCGTCTCGTGACCTTTGCCACCCAGTCCGTCCCCACGTTCCTGCTCCTTGTGTCGGTTGCCGTTCAGACCGTCACAGGGGGACCACGAAGCAGCTGCACCCGCCCTGAGTAGGGCCTACTCATTTCTGACTCGGCACTACGGTGCCCGCGCATGAGTAGTGGCGACCGGCGCTATTTCTCGCCCGAGATCGAGACCATGCCGCGCTCGGAGATCGACCGGTTGCGCGAGGAAAGACTGCTCGGCGACCTACTCCCATGGGCGTACCAGCGGTCGGCGCTGATTCGCGAGACGTGGGACGCCGCCGGCATCACCGCCGACGACGTCCAATCGATGGACGACTTCCGCGAGAAGGTGCCGTTCACCGACAAGGACGCCATCCGAGCGTTTCGCGACCAGCATCACGACCCGTACGGCGGACTGCTGTGCCTCGACCCGAAGATGACCGAGGTGTTCAGCGCGATCTTCTCGACGTCGGGGACGACGGGCGACCCGACACCGGCGCCGTATGCAGGCCGCGGGCCGAGCATGCTCGTACGCGAGTTCTGGGAGCTCGGGTGCCGGCCCGGCGACTACTTCACGTATTGCCTGTTCACGTTCCGCGGTCCCGGCATCCACGACACGATCCGCGGCATCGGCGCCACACCACTCTTCCTCGATCACCAGCCCGCCGACGTCCCGCAGCTGATTCGCCTCAGCCGGGAGCTCCGCCCGACCGCCTGGTACAACCTCTCGGGCCCCCTCGTGCTCGCCATCGAGCAATATGCGGCGGCAGTCGGCGTCGACCTCGCCGAGGCGTTCTCGAGCTACCGGGGTGTCACGTTCGCGGGCGAGCCGATCGGGCCGCGGGCGCGCCGCCGGGTCGAGGACGGCTGGGGTCTCGAGCTGTTCATGCACACGGGCGTCGGTGACGTGGGCGCCGCCACGGAGTGCCGCGAGCACGACGGGTACCACTTCTGGGAGGACACCTGCTACCTCGAGTCGCTCGACCCCGACGGTTTCGAGCCCGTCGGCGACGGCGAGCGCGGCGAGCTGGTGTCGACAACGCTGCTCGACAAGATCGCGCCGCTCGTGAGGTACCGCTCCGATGATCTCGTGCGCATCACGTACGAGCGGTGCGCGTGTGGACGCACGCACGGACGCGTGTGGCCGCTCGGCCGCAAAAGCGACGAAGTCGTCGTCGAGGGCCGCTCCGTGCTCCCGGGCGACCTGTGGGCCGCCATCGAGGCCGTGCCCGAGACCGGAGCCGGCTTGTTCCAGGTGATCCGCAAGCAGCGCGAGGTCGACCGGCTGCGACTGCGCGTCGGCTACGCGACCGACAGCGCACGAGGTACTGCCGACCTCCGGACGCGAGTGACCGAGTCCGTGCACGCCGCCGTCGGGATCGAGCCCGAGGTCGAGCTCGTCGCGAACGACGTGCTGTTGCGGCAGGGTCCGCCACACAAGATCCCGCGGGTCTCGAAGCAGTGATGTTCGCCAAACGCTACGAGGACCCACCCCAGGTGTGGGGCGTCGGTCGCATCGTCGTCGACGGCGAGGTCACGCCGTGGCCGGTCGCGCAGCGCGACATCGACGACGAAGCCAAGTCCCTCGCGCCGCGGCTCGCCGCGCTGGGCCTCGAGGCGGGCGGGCTCGTCCTCATCGTGTCGATGCTCTCGCAGGCGATGCACGTGGTCCCGCTCGAGCGCGCCGCGGGGAGACTGGAGGCGTTGTACTCGTCGGCGGACTCGACTCCGTCCGACGCGTTCCGGGTCGCGGCGCTCGCCCGCCAGCTCGCACCGCAGGTCGTGCTCGGAATCACCGGCGACGTGCTCGACGGTCTGGCCGAGGCAGGACGGGAGCCGGCGGAGGTGCTCGGCCCGGTTCCCGCCGTCGTGACCGCCGACGCAGACGCGCACACACGGTTGCGCGCCGCCGGATTGGCGCCCCGTCGCTGGGTACAGCTCGGGCCGACCAGCGCGATCGAGACCGGCGGTGATGATGTCGCCGTCTACGACAGGACGCGCTGGCGCGTCGAGGAGGACGGCGGCGAGCTCCTGATCACGAACGTCGTTCCGCGGCTCACCCAGTGCGCGCGGTTGCGAACGGGAGTACGCGGGGTCATGGCCGAGCCGGGCGGAATCGCCGTCGACTGACTGTCAGCGCTTGCGGATCAGCGTGAGGCCGTCGCCGACGGTGAGGATCACGCTCTCGACCCGGTCGTCGGCGGCTACCGCGTCGTTGAACTTCCGGATGGTGTTGGTCTGGTCGTCGGTGGCCTTGGGATCGATGACCGCTCCCATCCAGAGCGTGTTGTCGACGAGGATGACGCCGTTCCGGCGGAGGCGGCTCAGCACCTCTTCGTAGTAGTTCGGGTAGTTCTCCTTGTCGGCGTCGATGAACGCAAGGTCGAACAGCTCGCCGGCCGGGAGCGAGCGGAGCGTCTCGAGCGCCGGTGCGATGCGCAGATCGATCTTGCCGTCGACGCCGGCGCGCTCCCAATACTTCCGCGCGATGGCGGTCCACTCCTCGTTCACATCGCAGCAAAGCAGCGCGCCGTCGTCGAGCAGACCACGGGCGATACAGAGCGACGAGTAACCGGTGAACGTCCCGACCTCGACTGCCCGCCGCGCACCGACGAGCCGCGTGAGCAGCGTCATGAACGCGCCTTGCTCGGGGGCGATCTGCATCATCGAGATGCCGCCGAGCGCTTCGGTCTCGGCGATGAGGTCGCGCTGCACGTCGTCGAGCGGCGGGATGTGGGCGACGAGGTAGTCGTGGACGGCTTGTGTCAAGAAGAACGACTTCGGTCCGGTGGCCATGGAGGAGAATCTACGCGAGCCGGAATCGAGGCAGACCTACGTCGTCGGCGAGCTTGTCGCACGCCAGTGTTACCCGGGTCCCGACCCGGAGCGTTTCTTCGTCAGCGTCCACCACGTTGCTGACGATGCGAACCGGCTCGTCGGCCACGCCGTCGACGTCCACGACCGAGACGTTGTACGGCACGACCGCCTCGACGGCCGGGTGCAACGGCTGCACGACCCACGTGTAGGTGAAGACCGTCCCGGTGCCGGGCAGCGTGTCCCACGACCAGTCGAGCGACCCGCACCGGTAGCAGCCTTCGGTCGGCGGGTGCCGGTGGGCGCCGCACTGCTCGCACTGCTGCACGTCGAGGCGGCCCTCGGCTGCCGCCTTCCAGAACCCGGCGTTGGTGCGGTCGACGGGCGGGAGCGGCAGGCCTTCCGGCAGGTACGGCGCGCCTTCGCGTACCGCGGTCATGCCTTCGCACCGACCGGCGCTTCGAGGCCGTAGAGCCGCGCCGTGGTCTCGTAGGTGATGAGCCGCCGCTCTTCGGGCTCGACGCCGGCGAAGATCCGCTCGAGCGTTTCCTGACTGTGCGGCCAGGTGCCCTCGGGATGCGGGTAGTCCGACGCCCACAGCAGCGGCTCGACCCCGGTGAACTCCCGGTTCACGACCCCGGCGGCGTCGTTGCCGAAGGTGACGTGACCCTGGCGGCGAACATAGAAGCTCGGCGGCTCGGCGAGCTTCGGGTTGACCCACTGTGCGTGCTCCTCGAATGCTTCGTCCATGCGCTCGAGCAACCAGGAGAGCCAGCCCGCGCCGCACTCGACCATGACGACGTCCAGCCCGCGGAACCGCTCGAGCACGCCGGACGTCGCGAGGTACGCGAGCGTGCGCTGCGCGCCCAGCCCGACTTCCACGTAGTTGATGACCGCGCCGCCCGGGCCGCGTTCCGTCACGGGGTTCGCGCCCGTGCCGACGTGGAAGCTCACCGGCATTCCGTGCGCCTGCGCCGCAGCCCACACCGGGTCGTACCGGTCGGTGTTGTACGGCCCTTCTGCCGGCGCCTGCATCGGCAGCATGATCGACCGCAGCCCGAGCCCGGCGACACGTTCGATCTCGCGCACCGCTTCGTCAGGCTCCTGCACCGGGATGAGCGCCGCGCCCGCGAATCGCTTCGACGCGGTCGCGAACGTGTCCGCAAGCCAGTCGTTGTAGGCGCGCGCTGTCGCCCAGCGGAGCTCGGGGTCGGGGATCATGAACCCGAACAGCGCGATCGTCGGGTACAGGACCTCGCCCCACACGCCGTCCTCGTCGAGGTCGTCCTTCCGCTTGTCGGGGTCGGAGCCGCCGGCGCGGAACCCCGTCGCCTTCTCGGTCTCTTTTGCCTCGTCCCTCGGCGGGCCCATGCGCCGCGGTGGCATGCCCTCGACGACGAACACCCAGCGCCCGTCTCGTTCTTCGATGCGCGGCGCGCGCGCTCGCAGCTGCGTCGGGAGCCGCTGTATCCACAGGTCGAGCGGCTCGACGACATGCGAGTCGGCGCTGTTCACAAGCTGGCTGGTCACCACGGCCTCATCTCCTCAAGATCATCGAGCCGCTGGGGGTCGGGCCGGCGCCGGCGACGACGAGCGCGACCTCGGCACCGGAAATCTGGTTCGCGGCGGTACCGCGCAGTTGCCGCACCGCTTCGAGCACGTGCGTCACGCCGTGCAGGTACACCTCGGCGAGGTTCCCGCCGTGCGTATTGACGGGAAGCGATCCTTCGCGGCGGATGTTGCCGTCGGCGACGAACGGGCCACTCTCCCCCGGCTTGCAGAAACCGAAGTCCTCCAGCCCCATCAAGACGAGCGGCGTGAAATGGTCGTAGATCATCGCGACGTCGACGTCGTCGGGCCCGACGCCCGCGAGGCGGTACACCTCGTCGGCGGTGGCGCGCTGGCCGGCGGTCGGATAGTCGGCCTCGGGCATGTTGTGGCCCGAGAGCATCCCCTCGCCCCAGCGGTACCCACCCCCCATCGACGCTGCTCGAACGAAGGCCGGCGGCTGCCGGAGGTCCTTCGCGCGCTCCGGCGTGGTGAGGATCATCGCCCCCGCGCCGTCGCTCTCCATGCAGATGTCGAGGAGCCGTAGCGGGTCGGCGATCATGCGCGAGTTGTGATGATCGTCGACCGTGATCTCGGTCCGGAAAAGGGCATCGGGATTCGTCGCCGCGTTGCGGCGGGCGTTGATCGACACTTCGGCAAAGTGGTCGATTGTCGTGCCGTGCACGGCCATGTGCCGGCGCGAGGGAAGCGCGAACATCTGTGCCGGTGACATCAGGCCGAAGGGCAGCGCATAACCGAACGGTGGCGGAAGCTGGCCCCGGAGGCCCGCGAGCGAACGCCCGAAACGGTTCTCCCCTTGGCTGATCGATCGCACGACGACGACGTACTCGGCGACACCGGTAGCCACCGCCATCGCTGCGTTCAGGAACGCGCCGCCCATGCCGGCGCCACCGCCGCCCCACACCATGCCCGCGTATCGCACCCGCGGCGTGCCCAAGGCCATCTGCAGCATGGACGGGTGCGCGGCATCGTCGGAGTACGACGAGAACCCGTCGAGCTGCATCGGGTCGAGGCCGGCGTCTTCGCACGCGTCGTGGATCGCCTGGAGCGCCAAGCGCAACGTGCCCTCGCCGGCGAGCGCGCCCCGCTTGCCGTAGGCCGAGCGTCCGATCCCCACGATGCACGCCTTGTCACGCAGGAGGTCATCGCTCATGGCGCTTCTCGCAGAGTCGTGAGCGCGAAGCGCGTCGCCAGCTCCGCTGCTTCGTCGCGGCTCAAGCCGCCGCCGATACCGAGCAGCCGGTCGGTCATGAGACCGGTACACAGGTGATGGATGGCAAGCGCGTCGCGCGACGGATCGGCGTTCGGGAAAGCTCCCCAGCCGCGGCCGTCTTGGATCGCCTGCTCGAGGGGCTCGAGCATCAAGCGGATGCAGCGCGCGATCTCGTCCGGGAACTCGCGCGCGATGACCTGCCGCTCGACGAGGAACAAGCGGGTGCGGCGAGCCAGCCGGCTGTCATAGGCGAGTGCGATCATCGCCGCCACCCACGCTTCGATCTTCGCCTCAGGGGTTGACGCGCCGGCGAGCTTGGCTCGGAGCCGCTGCTGGGCGCGGCTCATCTCGCGATCGAACAGGGCGACGAACATCTCCGACTTGCCGGAGAAGTGCCGGTAGAACGCCCGAGTCGATAGCCCGGCCGCGTCCAGCACGTCGTCGACGCGGAGGCCCGCGTAGCCCTGAGCGCCGAGCACCGATTCCGCTGCCGCCAGCAGGCCGTCGAACTCGGCGACGGACCCCTGTCCTACCGCCGTGGCCGACCGACCACCCGGACGCTCCATCACCGTCCTCCCCGCCACTGAAAACAATGTTTTCACACGGCTCTATTCAGATCAAACCGGCAGGGGGATGTGATGCGATGAAGGAGCGGGGCCTCCGCTGCCCGTGAGGAACCGAGCGTCGCGACAACACTCGGGGCTTCACACACCATGTCCCCGCGACAAGGGGGGCCCCTGTGGAATCACGTTACGTCGGGATCGACCTGCATCGCCGCCGCTCGGTGATCTACACGATGGATGGCGCGGGCGAGAAGCTCGACTGTGTTCGAATCGCGAACGATCCGTTGACGTTGCTCGAGGCGGTGAGCGGCGCCGGCTCGGACGCCGAGGTGGTCGTCGAGGCCACCTACGGCTGGTACTGGGCGGTCGACCTGCTCCAAGAGGCTGGGTTCCGGGTGCACCTGGCGCACCCGTCGGGCAACGACTGGGGCAAGCGGCGGGTCAAGAACGACGAGCGCGACGCCCGCGACCTCGCCGATCTGTTGCGCCTGGGTCGCCTGGCCGAGGCGTGGATCGCGCCGCCGGCGGTGCGGGAGGTGCGCGAGCTGGTGCGCTATCGGGCCAAGCTGGTCGAGCTCCGCTCGGGCCTCAAGGCCCAGGTGCACGCGGTGATGGGCAAAGAGGGTGTCTTGCCCCGCTTGGATGACATGTTCGGACCGGGTGGGCAACGCCAGCTCGATGAGATGCAACTCGGCGACGTCTATGTGGTGCGGATCGAGTCGCTGCGCGACCTCATCGAGGTCTACGACCGCGAAGTCGCAATGCTGGAACGCAAGATCCACCAGATGCTGCGCCACGACCCCGGCTACCAGACCATCCAAGCGCTCCATGGGGTCGGACGGACCATGGCCGCGATCTTCGTCGCCGAGATCGGTGACGTCACCCGCTTCAAGTCGGCGGAGGCGTTGTGCTCGTGGGCGGGACTCGCGCCTCGACACCGCGAGTCCGACACCAAGGTCGTGCGCGGTGGCATCACCAAGATGGGGAGCCGCCTCGTGCGCTGGGCGGCGCTCGAGGCCGTCGCCTGCTACCGCGGCGGCGCGTGGCTCCAGAAAGACTTCCATCGCATCGCCGAGCGGCGCGGCAAGAACAAAGCCCGCGTCGCCGTAGCCCGAGAGTTGCTCACACTCGTCTACTACGGCCTGCGCGACGGTGAGATCCGCTGCTTGCGCGAGCGAGTCGCAGCGTGAGCGCTCGGACACGACCCAGGCGAGCTCGCCGAACGGCATGGCTCCCGCGCCCGCGGCGCAGCCGAGGTATGTGATTGAGCCCCTGATGGTCGTGGCCGGACCGCACCATGCGCCCGCCAGTGGGCGAAGAGATGTCTCGGCAGCCGAGCCTGCCCTCCCTCACCAACCGAGGGAACCTGGTGCGGACCTCGCGTTCCTCGACGCGAGCTGACAACTGAACCCGAACATCATCGACGTCGAGCATGCGCCACCCGGCGCCGTCGTCAAGGTCGTTCGTCCTCGCCTCCGGCTGCGGGCGCTCCACCTGGACCCCGCCGCCTTCGCTGGCGCGCGCAAGCACCCACGACGACGATCTCAGAACCACCACAACCAAGCGGCCTCGAGCACGGCACCCACTTGACACGGCCCCGCTCCTTCAGAGATGCCGTTCGGGCG